>Ga0136652_1000167_pt1 | contig 36813 bp, 26 predicted proteins | sample ConPoolayeEmetaG_FD_94864 | JGI IMG/M metagenome (GOLD analysis project Ga0136652, IMG submission 94864) | Hot spring microbial mat communities from California, USA to study Microbial Dark Matter (Phase II) - Cone Pool mat layer E metaG... ...
ATCCATGACCGCAGCGAACAGATGTCGTTGGTGGCAGGCGGCCGGGCTGCTGGCGGCGGCCTGCGTCGGGCTGGCAGTGGCCGGCGGGGTGGCCACTCGGCCAACCAGCCAGGCCGCGTTCAGTCCGGACGCATACTTGGAGCACATCAAGTACCTGGCCAGCGATGAACTGGGCGGTCGGCAGCCGGGTACGGAAGGCATCGAGCTGGCCGCCGAGTATATCGCCGGTCACTTTGCCCGGGCCGGCTTGAAGCCGGCCGGGGATGATGGCGGCTATTTCCAGTCGTTCGAGGTAGGCCGTGGTAAGAAGCTGGTCGACTCGGAGGCGATGCTAAAGGTCGAAGGGGTGGAGCGGACCTGGAAGGTTCGCGAGGACTGGATCCCGCTGCCGTTCTCGGAAATGGGCGAGGTGGAGGGGCCGCTGGCGTTCGCCGGCTATGGCATCAAGGCCACAGTCTACGACTACAACGATTACGCCGACTTCGACGCCACCGGCAAGGTCCTGCTGATACTCCGCTTTGAGCCGTCGGCCGAGGACCCGGATGCGGAGTTTGGCGGAAAGATTCCTTCGCGGCACGCGCTCTTCTCGACCAAGGCCGAGACCGCGGCCAAACGGGGCGCCAAGGCGCTGCTGATCGTGGATCCGCCGAAGCGCGAGGGAGCCGACGATACGCTCTACGCGTTCGGCGAGGAACTCAGCGAGCAGACCTACGACCTGCCGATGGTGCATGTGAAGCGCGAGCTGGCCGATGCCCTGCTCCGGAAAGGCGGCTTGAGCGACCTGGCTACGCTTCAGGAGAAGCTGGATAAGGAGCGTAAGTCGCTGTCGGCCGACCTGAACCTGCGGGTGAAACTGAGGACCGGCCTGCACCCCAACCGCTTCCGGACCCGCAACGTGGTCGGGCTTCTGCCGGGCACTGGAGAGACTGACGAAGCGATCGTCATTGGGGCCCATTATGACCACCTGGGACGGTTGGTCGGGAAAGATGGCACCGCCAGGATTTACAACGGCGCTGACGACAATGCTTCCGGTACCGCGGGGGTCATCGAGCTGGCTCATCGACTGGCAGGCGAGCCGAGACTTCGCCGTAATCTCATCTTCGTCGCTTTCAGTGCCGAAGAGATGGGCTTGCTCGGCAGCGATTACTTCGTCGACCATCCGCCGGTCGATCTGGCGATGATCAAGGTCATGATCAACTTGGACATGATCGGGCGGCTCCGCGACGGAAAGTTCACGGTTTACGGGCTTTCCAGCGGGAAAGGAATGGCCGAACTGGCCGGTCGGGCGGCTGAGCAGGCTGGGCTGAGTTACCGGGTGCCGGCCGGCGGAATCTTCGACGCCAGCGATCACGCATCCTTCTACCACCGTGGAATCCCGGTTGTCTTCCCGTTCACCGGAATCCACAAGCAGTACCACCAGCCGGAGGACGACTGGGAGTTGATCGACGCCGAGGGAGCGACCCGGGTTCTGACCATGTTGCACCTGTTGATCCGGGACCTGGGCAATCTCCTGGAAGGTCCGTTTTTTGAGCCGGTTCCGCCGGCTCCGCCCGAAGAGGAGCCGTTCGGTGAGCCGGGCAAGGACGAAGCGGGCACGCAGCCGGCCGACCATGCCGAGCAGCTCAACCAAAGCGCCCAGGCTGGTGCTGACGGAGAAATCGGCAAGCGGTCCCGGCCGCGGAGCCGCCTGGGCATTGTGCCCGACTTTGCCGCCGATGGACAGCCGGGCGTGGTGGTTGGGTCGCTGATCGAGGGTGGGGGGGCTGAGGCGGCCGGACTGCAAGTAGGAGACCGCATCATCCGGATCGACGAGAAGAACGTTCGGGACATCTACAGCTACATGGATGCGCTTCGCGAAGCCCAGCCGGGCCAGACCGTGGAAGTGGTGGTCGTCCGCCAAGATCGTCAACTTAAGTTCGGAGTGACGCTGAAGGAGTCGCCTAAGCCGCGCGGGGCGGAATAGCCGGCCGGCGGAGGCGGAACTCCGACTCCAAAGAGGCCGCTCCTCAGCGAGTGGGCTGCGAGTCCGGGGAGGTCATCCGCAGAGCATGCAGCTCGGCCGGGACCCCCTCGCCGATGGTCAGGATAGTTCGGCCGTCAGTTGAGTAACAGATCGCTTCGCCCTGCCGTTCCACGGGCAGGGGCAAATTGAGCGGGTTGGTCTGGAAGATACGGTCGAAGTCGGGGTCAGCCGTCTCGGGGGGCAAACGCCACTCCCAGCCGCCGAACACACAGCGCACCGCCAGTCGGGAGCCGTCCGGGCTGATGTCCGCCGCGGTCACGACGCGGGTCGGCGGCAGACCTCCCGGGATATCGAACGCCGGCAGCTTGGCGACGACAGTCTCCCGGGTCGAGTCCCACGGTGCAGGCAGCTTGTAGACCGCGCTGCCGCCTTCCCAGCGCTTGGTAAAAATGTAGCCGTCGCCGGTCCGCGGGTGGATCGCCAGAGCCTCGGCGTCAACCGGACCGTCAGCGTAGCGAAACCGGTACGCCACCGGCTGGACTTCGGCGCTTTGTCGAGGTTGGTCGGCAAGCCGCGGCTCGGCAAACCGGTAGATGGTGACGTAGGGTCGGCGAGCCAGATTGTCGCCGATATCCGCGACGTATACATCGAACGTCCCCGGCTGACCGCCGGGACCTACCGCGATGTCCTCGTAATCCAGTGCACCGGCACCCCGCAGATAGACCGTCAGCCGCGTTTGCCCGGCCTGATCAATAAGGTACACCCGCGGCTGGTCGCCGGAGTCGTTGTGCACATAGTAGCAGCCGGGGTTCAGACGACTGGCGGCGATCCCGGATACCTCGCTGATCCGGCGGTCCTGCAAACGGCAGACCAGCTCGGCAACGTCGGCGTAGCCGGTCAATTGCCCCGCGGGGGCCGACTGACCGCAAATCGCCAACCACGGCCACCGGCCCGGCAGCGCCGGACAGTTGGAGAACGGAAGCAGTCCGCAGATGATGCCCACCGAACTGGAAAATCGACGCAGCATTCTGCCGGACCAGGGGGGCGAGACATTACTCCGACCAGCGGCCTAGGACCGGTCAGCCGTTTTGAGGCTGGCCCTCCGGTGGCTTACTGAGTGTCTCAGCTCGGTAGCCGCCGGCTGCTCGGTCTCGCAAGTACAAAACCCCGAAGACGACCACCAGCACCAACGCCAGCGGGGCGACAAAGCGGAAGGAGATCCGCCCGCCGAAGTTGTCCGCCGGGTTGAGCACTTGCTTGATCTCCGCCACGATCGATTGGGCCGCCGGGTCCTTGGGAGCGTTGGCGATCGCACTACGCAACACATTGGCGGTGCTGGCCGGCAGACTGCCGGCTTGAGCCTGGGCAAGCACCTGGCGAGCACCGTCCAAGTCCCGAGTGCCGTCTACCACCGCCAGAATCTCGCTGCGGAACGGTTCCGGGGCCTCGGCCGCCAACGCTGGATACTGGTTCACGACCTTCTCAAGCACGGCCACCACCGCGGCAGTGTTGTCTTTTTCCAACAGCCGGTTGTGGAGATAGCGGTCGGCGATCCGGCCCATCTGCGGTGCGGTAACCAGTCCGACGACCAGCATTCCCATTCCGCCCATCAGTCCCAGGCCCAAAGCTCCGCTCTTGGGAACCCGTTCCGAGGTGACGCCCAGCATGGTGGGCCAGAAGTAGCACACGCCGACCGCGAACACGGTCGCCGAAGCGAAGGCCATGGCGGTGCTTTCGGCGAAGCTCAGCCAGTAGAGGCCGACGCCGGAGAGGATGGCCGAGGCGACCAGGATTCCGGTGGGCGAGAGCTTATGAACGACGGGTCCGGCACAGAATCGCAGCACCGCCATCAGTCCACTGATGTAGGCCAAAACCAGGATGCCGGGAATCCCGCCGGCCTCCAGCACCGCCGGCACCCAGCGGTTGGGTCCCAGCTCCAGCGAGGCGGTTATGGCCATGCAGGCCAGCAGAATCAGAAACAGCGGGCGAAGCAAAGCCCCTTTGACCATCCCGCCGAAGCTCACCCCTGACTGCACCCGCTCGGTGGCTGGAAACTTCTGACCGATAAACAGCAGACCGTAAATGACGGTGGGGATCAGGATCAGAGCGAGCTTCACCTGCCAGAGTTGGAGGCCTGCAATCGTGGGCTGGCCGAGCCGGTCCAGGAGGTAGGAAGCCACGCCGCCGATGACGATGCCGCCCGGGAACCAGACGTGGAATTGGTTGAGCTTCTGGGTCTTCTGGTCGGGGTAGATGGTGGCGACCAGCGGGTTGCAGGCGGCCTCGATGGTTCCATTGCCGATCGAGAGGATCAGAGCCCCCAAAAAGAGGGTCCAGAATCCGACCGCGAAGATCATCAGCAACGTGCCGACCGCGTGACAGAGGACCGCGAACCGCAGCAGGTTCCGCATGCCCAGCACATCGCACAGCGGCCCCAGGACCACGATCGAAGCGGCGAATCCCCAGGTAGCCGCCCCGGCGACCCAGCCCACCAGCTCGTTGCTGAGCACGAAATGCTCCTTGAGCGCCCCCATGCTGGCGGTGACCACCCCGAAGCAGACCGAGGTGGCCACCAGGCCGAAGCAACTGCCGACAAAAAGACGTACCTTGTTCATGGACATGATCCTTCCCAGAATGACCGACGGCGCAGCGCCAATACCCAGCTAGCCGATCTACGAACCGGCGGAAATGATAGCGGCTGTCCTAGTCGCGGTCGACCGGCTGGCTTTGCCGACTCGTCCCAAGCACCAGGCTCCTGGACCGGGCGGGGCCCGGAAACCTTAGGGCGCCGGCCTTTCCAGTTGCCGGTTGACTTCCGCCAGCAGCGGGGCGGCTTCCTTCCCGTGGCGGCCGGCCGGATCCAGACGGACAACCGTCCACAGATGGGTTCGGGCTTCCAGCAGCGTCTGGCGGGCCTGCTCCGCTTCGCCGTTTGTCAGATGGGCTGCGGCCAGCCGCATCTCGCATTTGCCCAGCTCCAGATAGGCCCAGACGTAGTGTCGATTGAATGTGATCGCTTTTGAGAAGAATTCCCGAGCGGCATTGAGCATTTGGACGTTGGGCTTCTTGCTGGCGGCCTGGCCCTGATTGGCCTGGGCCATGGCCAACAGGCCCAGGTTGAAGTAGGGGGTCGCGTAGGTCGGGTGCTCCTCCAGAGCCTTTTGGAAGCATTTGGCCGCCTCGCCCGGGTTGTCCTTCATGAGGACCGCTCCCTTGGAGTTCCAGGCCAAAGCCCGGCCCATCGCATGCTGGTAGGTCTGGAGCGCCTTGTCGAAACACTCGATCGCCTGCGGATCGTTGCCGCGCTTCATGTAGGCCTGGCCCAGGGAGAGCCAGGGCAGGCCGGCACGCGGGTTCTTGCAAGTCACGTCCGACCACAATGCTACGTTGTCCTTCCAGGTGGCCACCCGGCCGACCGTCCAGTAGGAGTAGACCGACGCGACCGCCAACCCCAGCACCGCGGTCGGTATTCGCCAGCCTCGACGCGACCATCCGGCGCCGAACAGTCCCCCGCACAGCACGGACAAACCAAGCGATGGAATGTACAGATACCGCTCCGCGATCGGCGTCTCCGCGATTCGGCGGACCGCAACGACCAGCGACGGCAGCAGTGTCAGCAGCACCCAGACCAACGAGATGAGCAGCAGCGGGGTCCCCCGTCGCCAAAGCCACAGGCCGAGCAGCAGTAGCAGCAAAGCCACGACCAGAACTGGTATCACCGCCGGCAGCGGCGGAAACTCGGTCGGGTAGGCGGATTGGGGCGGGGGCACAACCAGCTTGGTCAGATAATAGGCCAGCGCGCCGGCGGCGCGGCCAGGCAGCCCGCCCCCGTCAGAGTCGAGCGGCTTGGTCTCAATCACGCCCGCCGCGTACCGGAGCCAGAAGTACAAGGCCGTGACCGCCGCATAGAGCCCGGTCAGCCAGAGCGAGGGCTTCAGATGCGCCCGGTCCAGCAAGCTCGCCGGGCGACCTGTTCCGTTTCTCGAAGACGCCGGCGGGGTTTCTTGGGGAGCTGGCCGACCCGAGGATGGAGGATGGCTTCCGCGGGCCCGGGTCGCTGGCTCGTCTGCCGGGACCAACAGGAACAGCGCCGGCCAGACCAGAAAGGCGGATAAAGCTACTTCCTTCGACAAAATGGCGCACAGATACAGTATGGCCGACAGCGGCAGGCACCAGGTCGCGCCTCGGTCCCGATAGTGCAGTGCTGCGATTATCGCCGGCAGAAAGAACACCGCCGCCACCGTGTCGCTCCGGCCGGTGATCCAGGCGACCGACTCGGCGTGAATAGGGTGGACAGCGAAGATGCTCGCCGCCGCCAGGGCTCCCCACCCGCTCCAAGCCTGGCGGCGCAGAATCTGTCGGGCCAACACCCAGACGAAGAAGGTGGCGATCAAGTGACAAACGATGACCGTGCCATGCGGCCCGCGGCTGGCCCCCCGCCCGAACAGCTTCTGATCAGCCAGGTAACTGAGCGTGACCAGCGGCCGGTAATAAATCACCCCCCACTGCGGAATGTCCTTGGGCGGAAAGAACACGTCGCGCAGGCTCTGAAAGGCCGCCATCTGGTCTTTCTGGACGATCCCGTCGTCCCAAACCAGCTCGCCTTCCAGGGCCGGAGCGTAGAGGACTGCGCCCAGCACCAGCGGTACCAGCCAGCCCCATCGGCCGATCTGTCGGTCGTGACTGCTCAAGCTCTCACGGACGCTGCGCCACGATGATCAGGTTTTCGCCGCAACTTGCCGGCAGTATAGGCCGCGCCAGCAGGCACTCCAAGGCGGCCGGTGCCGCAAAGAGCGGGAACTGGAGCCAGGACGGCAACCACCGCACGTAGGGAACGTCCCACCAACCGTCCGAGAACCGGCGCTGAACCGTCAACCCGGCCTGCCGAACCGCCTCCAGCCACTCGGTAGGCGTAAGCAGCGAACAGTGCGTGGGATCCTGGTACGCATACCAGTTGGTTCCCTTCCACCGCGCGCCCAGCGACTGGGTGTTGGGGACCGAGAAAAACAAGCTGCCGCCGGGCCGGAGCAGCCGCGTCAGGTCACAGATCACTTTCCGCGGCTGCCGGAGATGCTCGAAAACGTAGCAGGCCAACACCAGGTCGAAGGTGTCGGGCTCCAGCTCGGGCGGCAACCCGGCCTCCACGTCGGCCATTATGCACCGCGAACGCGGAGCGATTTGGGCGCAGCGCTGGATCGCATAGGCCGATACATCGACGCCGTAGGTCTGATATCGCCGCTCCAGCCGGGCCAGGATGTAACCGAAGCCGCAGCCGACCTCCAGCACCCGCCTCCCGCCGATTCGCCGCAGTAGACGGTCCGCGACCTTGGCATAAAGCCGCACCGACCACCAGTGCTGACTGAAGGGTCGGCAGGTTTCGACCGCGTACTGTCGCTGGTAGTAATCGGGGCCGAAGGTTGGACCGGCGGCCGCGTTCATCGGCTCAAGACCTCTTCGATCGCGGCCAGCACGTCCTCCACCTGGATCGCCTCCATGCAGGCCACGCCGTAGGGACAAGGCGGAGTGTAACCATAGCGGGTACACGGACTGCACGGCAGGTCCTTGCTGACCACCACGTAGCGTCGGCCGCGCGGGGCCCACTTTTCCATGATGCCGCTGCCGAACATGTGCACCGTCGGCGTTCCAACACCATAAGCGATGTGAAGAGCGCCCGTATCAGAACTGAGGTATAGCCTTGCCCGCTCGACCAGAGCCGCAGTTTGTCCCAGTGAGGTCTGCCCGGCCAGGTTCAATACTGTGTCCGCGCCGTGATGGGCTGCGATCACCCGCGCCGCCGCCAGCGTGTCTTTGCCCCCCAGGATCAAGACGTAGTAACCCCGGTCGACCAGCCAGCCGGCAACCTGGGCGTAGCGCAGCGGGGGCCAGTACTTATGGGGCGTGGAGGCGCCGGGGACGATAACCGCCAGCGGTCGCTGCGTGCGGTTGTTCAGAACCTGCGCCGCCCAGTCTCGCCACCGCTGGTCCACCTCCAGAAACGGCTGATCGGGATCGAAGTCGAGCCGGCGTCCGATGATCGCCGAAGCCAGATTCAGGAATGAGTAGACTTCATATGAGGTTTCCATGTATCGGACGCGATGGGTCTGCAACCGGCCGCGCCCCAATGTGTCAAAGCCACAGAAGTAATCGGGCCGCAGGGTGTTGGCGACGACTGCCGTCAAGTAGTGGTATTGCTCGGTGTCGATCACAAGCTGGTAGCGCTCCCTGACGAGCTGGCGCCAAGTATGCGCCCAGGCCAGCGGATGCCGGTCATACCGGTAGACTCGGCGCACGAGATTGTTGATTCGATATACTCCGACGTTGCGGGCTTCACCGAGGACGTCGATCGTCGCGCGTGTGAAATGCTCGCGCAGCGCGTGGAGCATGGGGAAGGTCAGGACGGCGTCTCCGATTCCGCCGGGGCGAATCACCAGAATTCGCTCGATCTGGCCGCCGGGAATGGGGTGGCCGACCCAGGCGGGGCGCGTGCCGGTCGGTTGTCCGGGATGATCGCGCCGCCGCGGACGTACATGGCGGCAGAGCCACGATCCGACCACCCGGTCCATTCGTTTCAATAGCCGGAGCTTCAGCGGCAGCATCGGTGGGATTGTAGTCGCACCGCCCTGGGTTCGGGATGCCAGCCGACGGGAAGTTGGACCAGAAGCCGGTGCCGGTCGGCCACCGGTTTCTTGAGCCGGAGATTCTCACGCTCTGACGGCCTGAGCCGCTCGGTCGATGCCAGCACCTCCGCCGAGCAGCGCAGCGGCTCGACGGGGCTGGGCCATGAGCTGTTCAGGGCTATGTTTGGTCCTTCTTGAGCCGCAGCCGCGGGCAGCGTCTGGTCTGCGGGCGGGCAATGGACTCATAACACCCGGATCAGATTGCGGGAGCAGGCCAGGCCGAGTTGCGGACCACTACTTTACCTCTATGTTGATCGCCACCGGCGCGCTGACGGTATCGACCAGCCAGGCGTATGCGCTGGCGTCGTTTTGAAGCGTGGCTCGGAAGAAGGCGACCAGGAGCCCGGCGGTCAACCGGCGTGTGGCGGCTCGGTCCGGGCCGCCCGGGCAAAGTCCGCCGACCGCTAACGCTGCTGGTTCGTCCAGCATGTCCGCATGGCCGGCGTCCGGGATCACAACATGCCAGGCCGGCGGGCGGCTGGCGGCGTAAAACTGCTCGTGGTTATCGCCCCTCGGAGCACACCTGCCCCCAAGTCCGGTGCCGATCACCAGAGCGGGCACGCTGAAGGCGAACGGCCCCTGCACGACCCGCGCTTGGTTGCCCAGCGGACCCCCAGTTCCGTCCACCGGATCGACGCCGGCGATGGCCTGGGCCCGTGCCGGGTTGGCCGCCAGGATCAGCCACGCAACCTTGCCACCGCGTGAGTGCCCAGCCAGACCCACTCGGGCGGTCTGGACCTGATACCCGAGGATCGCGGGCAGCCCGGCCGGCAGCCAGTCCAGGACTTGTGCGGCGAGCAGCGCTTCCTCCGCGGCCGTCGGTTGCCCAAACAGGGCCGGCAAACCAGGTTCGTACATCTGCGGTGCCACCACGACAAAGCCGTGCCCGGCCACATGACTGAGCAGCTCGCGGTAAGCTTCGTTTCTGGTGAGAAACCCGTGTTGGAAGAGGATCACTGGATAACTGCCGGCCGACGCGGGCCCGAAGACCAACAGGGGCACCGGGTTCCCCTGGTCGCAGGCCTCAACGGCGGTAACCTTGACCGGCAGGGGCCCACGGCTGTAGGGATTGCCGCCAGCGACGAAAACGACTCCGTTACCTGGGAACGCCGCCGGTTCGGCTACGCGTTCCGGCGAACAGGCCGCGTGAATGCAGCTCAGCGTGCCCATCGCCATTGCAAGCGGCGGAAGCAACATGAGGACGCGAATTGCGCACGCTCGCATACTCACGATTCTATGCCCCGAGTTGCCAGTCGTGAGGCGAGCCGTGGCTTTCGAATGCCGGTGAATGTCCGGGCTTCAAGCCGCCGCCCGCGTCATCGAGCTGTGCGCACCCGGTTCCGCGGTTGCACAGCGTCCAGCCGCCTCGGGCACCGCAACCAGGCTTTCCAGCCAGCTCCGCTTCTAACGTCGGCTCGCCCGGCGCTTCGAGCCATGCTGTCGGCTCCGCGGCGGTCAATCAGGGCGCCAGCACCACCTCCTGATAGCCCAGTTCTTGCGGGCTGGGCGACTCGCGGTATTCAGTGATGATGGTCCATGTGAAATCCACGCGGTTGCCCGCCTGGATGTTGACCGTGGTTCCTACGCTCTCCGGGTCACAGACCAGGGCCCAGTCATCAATCGACACGCCGTCAAGCGAGCCCTCGGCTACGTAGTAGCCGGTCGTGACTATCCGGTCGTACCACACGCCGTCTTCGTACCAGCAATCGCGGCAGGCTGAGATGGGATAAGCGGCCACACAGATGTAAGGGCCTTCAACATCATCGCTGGTCACGCCTTGCCGGGTAATGGTGAAGCGCCCGGGGCCGCACGGGCCGGTAGGTGGGTCGGTGGGATCGAGGTCATCATCGTCCTCGTCGTCAGCCTCGCCCCCGGTGACCTCCGAGACCAGGCAACCGTCAGTGACTTCCAGGCGCCGGTCAGTGACTGCGGCGGAGAAAAAGTAGCGGTCGCCCAGGCCGCCCTCCATCAACGTGATTATGGCCACGACATTACCGGCCGCGTCCACCTGGTAAATCGGCCCCGGATCCGTATCCGGCTCGCCGGTGGCCGTGCAGGGGGCGGCGCCGAAGACCACCTTGGCAAGCGGCGACTCGGGCGGATCCACGGTCAGTTCCATGGTGGCGACACACTCCAGATACCCGGCCGGCGGCGCGTTGGTCACCGTGCGCTCACCGCACGTCAGATCGTTACCCCCTCCCGTGCCGTCATCCATGTCGCCGTTACCGTTCTGACCGTCCGTGCCATCGGTACCATTGTCGTCAGAGGGCGGACAACCGCCCAACGACAGCAAGAACACCACGCTCAGGCCACTCAGTACTCGGATGATATTATTCATCGTTGCTCCTCCTGACGCCATGCACAGCACCATCAGCTTGGCGCGCAGCAGGCATGGTGGTCAAGAGCAATCCCGGCCAGCCGCGAGCTTCAGGAGCCGGGCCTCGCCGGTACGCTTCCTGGGAGGCTGGCTAAGCTGTCGGGCGTGCCTGGGGAACCAGGACCGGGGGCCGGTTCAGCCGCGGCCTCAGCGTCCGCAGCGTGAATTCGAAGTAGAGGCCGGCTGCCGCACCCGCCCCGGAAGGTGGTTACCAGCTACTGGGCCTGGCCCTGCAATGCGATACCGGCGATGGGTGGCACAGTCACGGTCAGCTCTCGGGCAGAGATGGTAAGGTTGCCGGGCTGCCCGAAAGCGGGCGTCCAGCCTGTCGGGAAGCTGTCTGGCAGGGTCAAGCGTACGGTTCGCGGCTGGTCGGACGCGTTGAGGATCACCAGGACCTGGTCTTGCTGGTAGCTTCGTAGGAAGGCCCACACGTCGGCCGCATCGTCGGTCAAGAGGGTCTCGAAGCCGCCCTGGCGCAGAGCGGGGTGCTCATTGCGCAAAGCGATCGCCCGGCGGTAGAAATCCAGATGCTCATCCATCACAAAGTTCTCTTCCGCCCGCTCGTACGGCTCCAGGTCTTTCCACAGCATCGGCTTGCGGTTGGTGGGGTCGTCGGCTCCCCACATGCCCGCCTCATCGCCGTAGTAGATCATCGGGGCTCCGACATAGGTCATTTGCAGCAGAACGGCCAAGCGTGCCCGGGCGTAGCACTCGGCTGAAGGCTTTGATCCGTCGTAGTCTGGGTTGTTGTCCTGCACGCGATTTTGCCGGTCGTACTCGCGGTCCGGGTTGGCGGCCATGGAGGCGATGCGGTCGGTGTCGTGCCCGTCGATCAGGTTTTGCAGCCCGTATGTGGCGCAGAGCGGGTATGCCAGACGCAGCTCCGCCAATTGCGCGTTAGCCTGGCTGACGCTGATCTTCTGGGTGCGGTTGAAGATCCAGGCCACGGCGGTCCGGGCGAACTCGTAGTTGGTAACCGTGTCGAAGTGACGGCCGTCCAGCCACTGCTCGGCCCGCTGCCAGATTTCGCCGACGATCAGCGCGTCCGGGTTGATTCGCTTGACCAGGTCTCGCCATTCCTCCCACTGCGGGCGTGGGATGTTATCCGGCACATCCAGGCGCCAGCCGTCGACTCCATCGCTGGGATTGCCGTCGCCGTTTGGGTCCATCCATCGCCGGGTCACGTTGAAGACATGTTGCTTGAGCGTGGGGCTGGCAAAACCGCTGCTGCTCTTGCGGAACACCGGCATATGGGCAAAGCCCTCCCAGGCCCGGTAGGCGAACGGATCCCAGGAGGTGACGTCGAACCAGTCGGCGTAACGCGAACGCTTGCCATTGGCCCGCACGTCCAAAAACGCCGGGTGCCGGTCGCCGCAGTGATTGAACACCGCGTCGATTATGATCTTGAATCCCATCTGGTGGGCTTTTTCCAGGAAGCTCAGGAACCGTCGGTCGCTGGCGGTCCACTGCCAGGTATTGGGGTCCAGCAGGTCTTCGGCGGCCGCAACCGCTTCATAGTCGCCCTTGGTGCCGAAGTGGTCATCGACGTGCAAGTAGTTCTGAACGTCGTACTTGTGGTTGGAGGGGGACTTGAAGATCGGCATCAGATACAGGGCGTTTACGCCGAGCTCTTTCAGATAGGGCAGTTGCGACTCCAGCCCATCCAGATCCCCGCCGTAGAAGCGCTCGAAGACGTAGTTCTTGTAGAAAGTCTGTCCGTCCTGTCCTTCCCACGGCGAGGGCGTGAACCACTCGCTGGTCCAGGGCCGGACCCGGTCTGGGTCGTTGGCCGGGTTGCCGTTGCGGAAACGGTCCAGCATGATCTGGTACCACACCGCATTTGCCGCCCAGGCGGGCGCGGTGAACAGCCCCGCCGGCGTAAAACTGTAGCAGTAGGTCTCGATCGGGTCCCCGACCGGCCCGGTCCCGTCGTCCAGCACGAAGGTGTATTCCAGGCTGCGCACGCTGGGGGAGCGCGAGTTCTCGCGAACTGCGGTTGGCACCTGGGCTTCCCAGAAGGTATACAGCGGCCCCTCGCAGACCGGGCGCATCTCGAGCGGCTCCCGCCCCTTGATTGCCAGCCAAACTTGTCGAACGTCATGGGCCAACGTCCGGTATCGGATGGACACCCGGTCGGGCCCGAGCGGTTGCACGTAGAGCGAGCCGGGCGGGCGGTGGGCCAGGCCGGCGGGGTCGATCTGTCCGTCGCCGAGCTTGCCCGGCGAAGACTTCAGCATCGCCAGTCGGCCCAGTCGAAGGACCGAGTTGTACCCGCCGAAACCGTCCGGGACCCGATCCGGGTTGTCCGGATCATTAAGCCACTCGGTCCCGGCCACGGAATGAACCAAGAACTTGTATTCGTACACGCCCGGGGGCAGGTCAATCTGGCCCGTCCAGTCGCCGTTCGCCCCGGGACCCTGCATCAAAACCGCCTCTCGGTCCCAGTTCTTGAACGAACCGGTCAGCACGACTCGCGTTGCGTCTTGGGTCGGGCGGAACCGAAATGTACAGTGCCACTCGTTGCCCGGAGCCGTTGGAGTTGCGCGAACCGAAAGTGGCAGCGGCCCCGCGTCCTCCGGGGAGACCGCAGGCTCCAGCGGCTTGGCTGGCGGCCAGCCGGCCTGCGCCGCCGCCATGCCGCAGCACCATGCCGCTGCCGCCACTCCCCAGCCGAACCACCCCCGCCTGCCCGTGCTCACTCTTGGTGACATTCCGGACTTTCTCATGCCAATAATGTACTCTGCCCCCACGAGCCTGCAACCCGCCGACCGCCGGCAGCGACCGTGAAAACATTGCCGCGAGGTGAAGAGCGCCCGAGGGCTGCTTGTGGCCGACTCGGGCCGACTGCCCCCTTCAGAATGGTCCAGCTTCCGGGTGGCAGCGTGACGGGCTTTATTGGTTGGGCCGCAGCTTGAAGCTGACGGTCTTGTGGTCCCCGGCCGGGTCCACAACCTCCAGCTCCACTTTCTGGTTTCCCGGCACGTCCTTCAAGGCTTCCTTCAACTCGAAGGCGGACTTCACTGGCCGCCCGTTGCAAGCGACCACGAGATCGAACCGACCCAGCTCGGGCATCCGGTCCGCGGGCTCCGCCGGCAGTTGGGTTACGATCACTCCCTGCTTGCCGGCGTAGGTGGTGCTCAGCATTCCCGGCCGCACCGTTCGCACCCCCAGCCCCAGTGCCGGCACCTGGTAGCTGTCCTGGCTGGGCTCCACCCGGGAGGCCCGCACGTCCTCCGGCTGCAAGCCGATCCGCACGGTCAGCTCCCTTTCCAGGCGATCCCGCACCACGCGCAAGCGGGCCTTCTGTTCCGGCCGGAGATCGGCGATCAGCGAGCGGAACTGCTCATAATTGCGGACCCGGACGTCATTGACCGCGATGATCACGTCTTCCACTTGCAGCCCGGCCTGACCGGCCGGTGAGTCGGTGAGTACTCGGTCCACCAGCACCCCGCCAACGTCCGGCAGCCCGAAAAGCGCAACATCCGCCTCGCGGATCGGCAGCGGAAGGATCCCCAGGTACCCGCGGGTCACCTTGCCGGTCGCTTTGAGCTGGTTGGCGACCTTCAACGCCATATTCGAGGGGATGGTAAACGCGATGCCGGCGTTGGTCCCTTCGGCCTGGGCCGCGATCGCGGTATTCACCCCGACTACCTCGCCACGCAAATTCAGCAGCGGGCCGCCCGAGTTGCCCGGATTAATCGCGGCGTCGGTTTGAATGAAGTTCTGATAGGTGATGTCCACCCCGGCGACTTCGCTGCGCCCGGTCGCGCTGACGATCCCGTGCGTGACCGTCTGCGACAAGCCGAACGGGGAGCCGACCGCGATGACCCAGTCGCCGACCTCCAACGCGTCCGAATCGCCGAACTTCAGCGGCTGGAGGTCGGGCGCGTCGATCTTGATGACCGCCAGGTCGGTCTTGGGGTCGCGCCCGACCAGAGTGGCCGGGTACTGGCGGTCGTCCCAGAGGACCACCTCGATTTCGTCCCGCCCCTCGACCACGTGGTTATTGGTAAGGATATACCCTTCGCGATCCAGGATGATCCCGCTGGCCGAACCGGGCGGTACTCGCCGCAGCCAGCGCTCCAACTGTTCCTCCGGCACCATTTCTTTGAGGTGCTCGCGGATCTGCGCTTCCTGCTGCGGGTCCAGCCGGGCTCGCTCGCCGCTGCCGACCCGGATGTGCACGACCCCGGGCCGGGCGATCTTGGCCGCGAGTTTGAAGGCCCGTGAGACCGCCTGGACGTCGGGCAAAGCGGCCTGAAGTCGAGCCGGTTCCTCGCGATCGGTAAGAGCCTCTGCCGGATGCTGGCCACAGGCCCGCTTCTCCAGCCAGTCGAGGTCTGACTCTGCCCGCAGGCCGACCAGGAATGCCAGCGCGGTTAGAACGGCCGACCGGGCGCCTTTGCCGGTGAGCATTGCTAGGTCGCTCCTTCAGAACGCCCCGGGCGGGCGGTTGTCGCGGCAGCCACCACCGCCGGTGCCGGGCCCAGAGCCCTCCGACATTGTACGCGTTGATTCCGGTCAGGCTGCAACGGGGCTGGTGTCCGGTCTTCCCAGGGCCGGCCTGGTCCTTGACGGATGGGGGGCCTGCGGCTAAAAACCTTGCTTTCTAGGCAGCCTGGCCTGAGCCGTCAGGCGGTACCGCCGCGGGTGGCCAAGCTGGTCGCCTGGCGGCGCTCGGCAGAATCGGCCAGTCCAGGCATCCCCGACGTGGTTTCTGGTTTGAAGGCGCGAACAGAAAACCCCGGCGCCGGCGAAGCGTTTTTCGAGCCGCCCATGATCGGAATTCGACGTGAAGACAAGAGCCAGTGGGAGCGGCGGGTCCCGCTCATTCCCCAGGACGCCGCCCTGCTCATGCAGGATGGCGTGCCGGTGCAGGTGCAGAGTTCCCCGATCCGGGTGTTTTCCGACCAGGACTATCGCGCGGTGGGCGTCCCGGTGCTCGACCACCTCTCCGCCTGTCCGGTTATCATCGGGGTCAAGGAGATTCCGCCGGCCTGCCTTGAGCCACGCAAGACCTACCTGTTCTTCTCCCACACCATCAAGGGTCAGCCGCACAACATGCCCATGTTGCGCCGGCTGATCGAGCTGGGCTGCACGCTGATCGATTACGAGCGGATCGTGGACGATCAGGGTCGTCGGCTGGTTTTTTTCGGTCGTTACGCCGGCCTGGCCGGGATGATCGACACGCTCTGGGCCCTGGGACAGCGACTGCGGCAGGAGGGATTGGACAACCCCTTGGCCCAGGTGCGCCAGGCCTATCAGTATCGGGACCTGGGGCATGCCGTAGAGGAGATCCGCGGGTTGGGCGAGCGAATTCGGCGGCACGGCTTGCCCGCGGCCATCCAGCCGCTGGTGTTTGGCCTGGCAGGCTACGGGCATGTTTCGCAGGGAGCCCAGGAGATATGCGACCTGCTGCCGATGCGACCCATCGAGCCGGCCGAACTGCCCGGCCTGCGGCCCGCGGCCCACGAAATCTACAAGGTCGTATTTCGCGAGGAGCACATGGTCGAGCCGGCGGCCGGCCCGAGCGGCTTCCAGCTCCAGGATTACTACGATCACCCGGAGAAGTATCGCTCGAAGTTCTTTTCATACCTCCCATACCTGACCGTTCTGGTCAACTGCATCTATTGGGAACCGAAGTACCCGCGGTTGGTCACCTGTCAGCAACTGCGGGATCTGTTTGCCGGCCCGGGGCAGCCCCGGCTGAGGGTGATTGGCGATATTTCCTGCGATATCGAGGGATCGATCGAGTGCACTGTGCGGCCGACCGATCCCGGAAGCCCGGTGTATGTTTACGAGCCCGCGACCGGTCAGACCCGCGATGGCGTTGCCGGGCAGGGGCCCGTGATTTTGGCGATCGACTTCCTGCCGTGCGAGCTGCCGGTGGACGCGTCCACCTACTTCAGCCGTACTCTGCGCCCCTTCCTCCCGGCAGTAGCCCGGGCGGATCTGTCGGGCCGCTTGGCTGACAGCGGGTTGCCGCCCGAGTTGCAGCGGGCCACGATCGTCTATAACGGAAAACTGACTGAACCGTACCGTTACCTGGAATCCAAGCTGCACTGAAGGTCGCCGGCCGACGGTGCGGCGTCGGCGTGCCGGAAGCGGACGGCTTGAGGAGTGGTCAGATGAGGAAAGTGCTTGTGCTGGGTGCCGGTCTGGTGTCCCGTCCTCTGGTTCGCTACCTGCTCGAGGTACCTGATTTTCAGGTGACCGTGGCTTCCCGGACCGCCAGCAAGGCCGAAGCCCTGATCCGCGGACATCCCCGGGGAACGGCCCTGCCCCTGTTGGCCAATGAGACCGCCAAGCTGGACAAACTGATCGGCGAGCACGACCTGGCCATCAGCCTGCTTCCGGCTCCGCTTCACCCAGTGGTGGCTGAAATGTGCCTCAAGCATCGCAAGCACATGGTCACCACCTCCTACGTCAGCCCCAAGATGAAGGCTCTGGACGAGCCGGCTCGGAAGGCCGACGTCTTGCTGCTCAACGAGATCGGCGTCGACCCCGGCATCGACCACATGTCCGCCATGCGGGTCATGCACGGCATCTTCAAACGTGGGGGGCAGGTGATCAGCTTCCGCTCCTATTGCGGCGGCCTGCCCGCCCCGGAGGCCAACGACAACCCCTGGGGCTACAAGTTGTCCTGGAGCCCACGCGGGGTCTGCACCGCGGGCAAGAATCCCGCCCGCTACCGGGAGGACGGCAAGGTCGTGGAAATCCCCGGCCCGGAGCTGTTCACCTGCCATCATCCGGTGGAAGTGCCCGGCATCGGCCTTCTGGAAGGCTACCCCAACCGCGACTCCCTCAGCTACATCGAGCTGTACGCGCTTGACGGCGTCGAGACCATGTTCCGCGGCACCCTCCGCTACCCCGGCTGGTGCAATTGCATGAAGAAGGTCGTCGATCTCGGATTGCTCGACGAAACCCCCGTGACCTATCCGCCGGGCACCACCTTCGCCAAGTGGATCGCGCAGATGATCAAGGCTTCTTCCACCCGCGACCTTCGCCGGCAGGTGGCCGATTACCTCAAGCTGGACCCGGCTTCGAACGTCCTGGATCGCTTCGAGTGGCTGGGTCTGTTCTCCGACGAGCCGCTGCCGATCATCGGCCAGCAGACCACTCCGTTGGACGTGCTGGCCGCCCGCATGGAAGCCAAGCTGTCCTACAAGCCCGGTGAGCGGGACATGCTGGTCATGATGCACCGTTTTGTCGCTCGCCTGCCCGGTCAGCCCGATGAGAAAATCTCCTCTACCCTGATCGACTTCGGCCAGCCGGACGGCGACACCTCCATGGCCCGGACCGTCAGCCTGCCGGCCGCAGTGGCCACCAAGCTGATTCTGACCGGACGGATTCGCCTGACCGGCGTACAGATCCCGGTCATGCCGGAAGTCTATAATCCGGTGCTCGACGAGCTGGCGGGCATGGATATCCGCTGCGTCGAGAAGGTCGAATCGTAAGCTCCGGAGCATGAGCCCCACGCCGCCTTCGCGCTACGACCTGGGCAACTGCACCGTCACGCTGCTGGATGGCGGCAGTCTGAAGCTCGACGGCGGGGCCATGTTCGGCCTGATCCCCAAGGCTCTCTGGTCGCGGGCCTGCCCGGCCGACGATCTGAACCGCATCCAACTGGCCTGCAACTGCCTGCTTGTGGAATGGCCGGGGACCGACCGCCGGCTGGTCATCGAAACCGGCCACGGTCCGAAATACGCCGCCAAAGACCAGCGGATCTTCGCGATTGATCCGGCCCGGTGGCTGCGACCCGCACTGGAGGCGATCGGCATCGACCCGGTCAGCATCACTGACGTGGCCGTCTCACATCTACACTTCGATCATGCCGGCGGACTGACCTGGGAGCGGGATGGCCGACTGATCCCCACGTTTCCACACGCCCGCGTGCACGTGCAACGCCGGGAACTCGAAGATGCCCGGGCCAACTTCGGCATCATGACCGCGACCTACCGCCCGGAGAATTACACGCCCATCGACCAGCTCGACGGCTGGAACCTGTTGGACGGCCCGGCCCCGATCGCACCCGGGGTGCGCTGCCTGCCAACGCCCGGCCACACCCGTGGCCATCAGTCCATCCTGGTCGAGGGTGCGGACCGGGCCCTGCTGTTCGCCGGGGACCTTATGCCGACCCGGCACCATCTGGGGGCGGCCTATAACATGAGCTATGACCTGTTTCCGCTGCACAATCGACGGTCGAAGCAGAAGCTGCTCAAGTGGCTGGCCCAGCGCCGGGCGCTGCTGGTCATCGACCATGAAGTAGAGACGCCGGTGCTCTCGGTCCGGGTTAGCGACCAATGGTACGAGCTGTCCTCGCCTGACTGAGTGGCTCGGTCGGAACCATCGGCGGTCAGCGTCGCTGAGCTTTGGGGGTGACGCGGGCCGGTGAGCTTCTACGGCCGACCCCGGCTGTGGGAGGAGACAGCCGCGGCCCGGCCTTACAGGCCGTATTCCTTTATCTTGCGGTAGAGGGTTCGGGTTCCGATATCGAGGATCTTGGCCGCCTGTTCCCGGTTGCCGCCGGTGGCTTGCAGCGTGCGTTCGATCATGATCCGCTCGACCTGGGCCATGGTCAGACCGACCAGCCCGACCGCCGAGGCCGGCACGATGTCGCGTGAGCCGCGGATCCGTTCGGGCAGGTCGTCCACTTCGATCTGCCGGCCTTCGGTCTCGACTACCAGGGCCTCGATGACGTTGGCCAGTTCGCGAACGTTCCCGGGCCAGTAGTATTTAGTAAGGCAGGCCATGGCCTGACTGGAGAACCCGTCGCAGTTGGTCCCGTGGTTGCTGTTGGCTCGCTGGCGCAGGTAATCCGCCAGGATGGGTATGTCCTCCCGCCGTTCCCGCAGCGGCGGCACCTCGATCACCCACTGATTGAGTCGGTAGTACAGGTCTTCGCGGAACTTGTTTTCTTGCACCAGTTTTTGCAGGTCCGCGTTGGTGGCGGCGATGACTCGGACATCGACCCGGCGTACATCCGTGGATCCGACCGGCGTGATCTCGCGTCGTTCCAACGCCCGCAGCAGCTTGGCCTGCATGTTGGGGGGCATGTCGCCGATCTCGTCCAGGAAGAGGGTGCCGCCGTCGGCGGCCACGAAGTAGCCCTTGCGATCGCTCACCGCTCCGGTGAAGGCCCCGCGCACATGCCCGAAAAGCTCACTTTCCAGCAGATTTTCGTTCAGCCCGGCACAATTCACCGACTTCATCGGCTTGCCGGCCCGGTCGGACTGCTTGTGGATTGCTTCGGCGATCAGGTCTTTGCCGGTCCCGGTCTCGCCGATGATCAGCACCGTCAGCTTGTTCCGGGCGGCTTTCTTGATCCGTTCAACGATCTTCCGGATGGCCGGCGATACCCCCACTATGCCTTCGAACGCTTCGTAACGCTGCCCGGCAATCGACTCCTTCAGAAGCCGATCTTCCTGACGGGTAACCGCTTTGCGGGCCGCGGCCGCCACAGCCCGGGCCAGACTCTCCAGGTCGCTGGTCTGAGGCAGCAGGGACACCTGGATGTGCCGGGCCGCGGGAGCCCGGTCGGCTCCCACCAGCAGCAGAATGGCGTCGCGGGCCAACTGGTCCAGCAACTCAGCCAATGGACTGGCCGCCGGTTCTCCGTTTATGTTCGGCTTGGTCAACACCACGTCCGGGGCCCGGGCCCGGATGGACTCCATCGCGGCCGGCACGCTGGTCACCACGCTGCAAACATGGCCGTACTTTTCGCGCAGTAGCTCTCGCAGGCGCTGCCCGGAGGCTTCGTCTTCGCTGACCACCAGGATGAATGCCGTCTGGCTCATGGTCGGCCGCATCCCCGCATCGGCGAACCGTCGATCTGCGGATTATACGCCAGCCTGGCCGGCTGCGCGGACCGCTCAAACCGGCCGGCTGGTTTGGGCTCGCGGCTGCATCCGTTGCCGGCGCCAGACCAGCACCAGCCAGCCGACCACGCCGGCCAGGATGAGGGGGCCGCCCAGCAACGTCGCGGCCGGAGGACGCTCCCCGACTATCAGATAGGTCCACAGCGGGTTGAGGATCGTTTCCAGCAACACGATCAAAGCCGCCCGGTGGGCCTCTACCCGCTGTAGCGCCCAGGCGAACATCACGTACGGCAGCGTGAACTGCACCAGAGCCAGCAGCAGCATCAGCCCGCCACTGTAGGCCCCCAACCCGAATGTGCCCCACCATGCCACCGCCGGCAGCAGCAGCAGGCCCGAGCCCAAAGCGTTCAGCGCCGCCACCACGGTCGGATTCACCGGCCGAAGGGCTCGCAGGGCCAGCGTCAGCGACCCATAACCCAGGCCGCTGACCAGGGCCACCGTCAGACCCGGCAGATTGGTGTTCGGATTGCCGCCGAAGATCACCCCCACTCCCGCCATGGCCACCAGCAGCACCAGCCCCTCGCTGAGTCCGGGCCGCTCCTTCAAAAGCAGCGGCGAAAGCGCGAAAACCCAGATCGGCGAGGTGTATTGGAGAATGATGGCGTTGGCGGCCGCGGTCATCGTGTTGGCGATTACGAAAGCCGCCGTCATCACCGTGAACGCCGTCACCGATGCGACCGGCCAGGCTGCGGAAACCCGACGGAGACTTCCGGCCCGGGGCAGAGCGAAGGGAAGGAAGACCAACCCGCCCAGCAGCGACCGGTAACAAGCGATTGTCACCCCGGGCACGCCCTCCGCGGCCAGCAGCTTGATCAGCGGTCCGTTCAAGCTCCACAGGGCCGCGCAGGCCACCAGCATCAGGATTGCCGGCCAAGCCTTGCCGGCGCGGCCCGTGCTGCCTGTTGGCAGGTCGCCTTCGGGCTGGCAGGCAGAGCCGGCTGTGCTCGCCATGGCCGGTCGCCTCTCAAGCGGTTTTGCCGTGGCCGATCCGGCTCCTGGCTGACCCGTCACCGACGCCCGTCTCAGGCTGGCGACCAGGACAGATCGGCGATCGAATTCGTCGGTTGCTGGGTATTGAAGACTGGCTTAACCTTCATCCCGATGCGCACCGCGTCCGGCTTGACACCCTTCAACGGTGCCAGGCAGCCGCCGGTCACTCCCTCGAAGCGGACCAGTGCGACGATGATGGGCTCGGCCAGCCGGGTCTCTTCCAGCGAGTCGTGGAGCACGGTGAAGCTGTCGATCGTGCCCGTGCCCGCCACTGGCTGGAACTCGGTCATTTCCACGAAGCAATCTTCGCAGTACAGGCTGGGCGGCAAGAAGCGGCGGCCGCATTTCGGGCACACCGAGGCCACCAGTCGCTGGCGATCCTTGATCTCTCGAAAAAAGCGTTCGCCGGCCGGGCCGTACGTGTATCGGTACCACACGCCCCAGTCGCCATGGACCGCCCGGGCCTCCAGATTCCGCGTCAACTGTTCACGCATGGGTTCACCTCGTGCTCGCTTTATCGCCCGCGGGTCGAAGTCCCCGGATTGCCCAGGGGCCGGAAGTAGAGGATGTCGGTAATGCTGCCCTGGCGTTGCTCCGGGGGCTTCCAGACTGCCTGCACCGGCGTCCCTACTGTCACCCGGCCCAGTACTTCCTTCACGTTGTCGCCCACCTCGCCCAGCAGATGCATGATGCCCATTCCCGGGCTGGCCCCGTCGATCTCGATGACCGCCGGCACTTGCGGCGTCTGTCGGCGGGAAGCATCCCAGTTGACGTAGGAGACCGAGAAGGTGTTGACGCGGCCGGTGTCCTTCAGCTCGACCCACTCGTCGCTGCGTCGGAAGCATCTCTCGCAGAACATCCGCGGCGGGATCATGACCCGCTGGCATTGATGGCACTTTCGTCCCAGCAGTTTGCCAGCCTTCAGCCCGTGCAGGAACTGGCCGATGGCGATGCCGGCATCCCAGGCGAAGTCGATCTTGCCGTGCCAGTTGGTGGTCAGCACCTTGCCGCTTCGAATGTCATCCTCGCGGAGTGAAGTGCCACGCAAATCTGTGATCATCGTTGTGCCCCTTTAAATCCCCAGGACCACGACCGTCCCCACCTGCATCAGATCGCCCCAGGCCTGGGCCACGCCGCGCTTGGCCTGGCGCTTGATCTGCCGCGGGCCGGCCTCGCCTTTGAGTTGCCAGTAAATCTCGGCTGCCTTGGCCAGGCCGGCCGCCGCGATCGGGTTGCCGACCCCCAGCAAGCCGCCGGAGGGGCTGGAGGGGATTCCCGTGGTCGTGTCGCGGTCCCAGAAGCCTTGCTCGAGCAGTTTGGGAGCCTGCCCCTTGTCGGCCAGTTGCAGGCCCTCCAGGTGATGCAGCTCCTTATATGCGAACGGATCGTACGGCTCGACGATGTGGATCTGCTCACGCGGCTTGGTGATGCCGGCCATCTTGTAGGCCATCCGAGCCGCGTTCTCAACGTATTGCGGGTAAGCCAGGTCCCGGTTCGTCCAGTAGGATGTGTCCAGGTTCCAGCCGACCCCTTCGACCCAGACCTGTTTGCCGGCTCGCTTCTTGGCCTGCTCCTCGCCGGCCAGCACCATTGCCACTGCTCCGTCGGTGACCGGACTGACCATCAGGCGTGTCACCGGGTAGGCCATGACTTCGGCCTCCACCACCTGCTGGATGGTGAAGTCGCCGGCCACCTGTGAAGCCGGGTGATCCTTCGCGTTTCGCTTGTTTTTGACGGCCACGCCCGCGATGGTTTCGAGCTTGATGCCGTAGGTGAGCATGTAGCGGTGCATCTCCAGGGCGAAGATCCACAGCAGGTTGACGCCCAGCGGGCGCTCGAGGAACTGGTCATAGATCGCATTGAAGGCCCCCTGCGGGTGTGGCTGCGTGGGCGACATTTTCTCTTCGGCGACCACCAGGCAGTTCCGGAACGCCCCGCTGGCCACGTGCCACCAGCCGGCGATGACGGCGAAGACGCCCGAGCCGCCGCCGACATAAACGCGCGTGTAGGGTTTGCCCTTGGCGCCGGCTCCGTCCAGCAGATACTCGCCCTTCATGTGGACGCCGTCGAAGGCGTCGGGGGCGGTAGCCATCACCACGCACTCGATCTGATCGAGGGTCATATCGGCCTCGCGCAGGGCGGCCGAGGCCGCTTCCCAACACAATTCCCGCCCGGTCTCCAATGATCGGCGCATGAACTTGGTCATGCCTGCGCCAAGTATCGCGACTTTAGGCATTCAGCACCTCCCGCTCAGAATGACGACCGCTCCGGTCGCCGTCGGCACCCCACGCCAGGAACAGACCAGACCCCGCCGGGCCTTGGGAAGTTGGCGCTGGCCGGCTTGCCCCCGGAGTTGCAGGATCGCCTCCAGCAGGCCGCGCAACGGGCTGGCGTCGTGCAGATGTCCGCAGCCCAACGAGCCGCCCGAGACGTTCACCGGGAACTTGCCTTCCCGCTCAAACACTCCCTGCTCGAGCAGCTTGCCGGCCTGGCCCGCCGGAGCCAGCCCCAAGGCCTCCAGGTGCTGCAACTCCTTGTAGGCGTAAGTGTCGTCCACCTCGGCGAAGTCCAGCTCGTCGCTCGGATTGCGGATACCGGCCATCTGGTAGGCCCGCTGGGCGGCCTTCTCGGCGTAAACCGCCCGGGCCCAATCCCGGGTGGGCAGGTTACAGGTGTCCGAGGTCCAGCCGATGCCGTCCACGAAGACCGGCTGCCCTTTCAGCCGGGGCAGTACTTTCTCATGGGCGATCACGAACACAAAGGCTCCGTCGGCTGGGGCGGCTACTTGCAATTCAGTCAGCGGTTCGGCGACCGGACGCGACGCGAGTGCCTGCTCGACCGATATCTCAGCCGAATAGGCGGCAATCGGGTTCCGCAGCGCATTGCGCTTGTTCTTGACGCTGACCCGGGCGGCCTGGGCCGCGGTGTTGCCGCTCTGATGCAGGTACCGGCGCATTTCCAGGCCGGCCACGAAGATGGGGTTCCAGCCGTGCGGCCGCACGTAGGTAGGGTCCAGGGCCATCGCCTCGATGTGAGCTGGATGCAGGATATTGGACGCTTTGGAGTGTCCTTCCAGCACCACGATCTCGGCGGCCCCGGCCTGTAAGATCATCCAGGCAGTGGCCAACCCTTGGAGGCCATCGCCCGCCACGGTCTGAACCGGCTTCTGCACCGCACCCAACTGGTCGGGCGTGTACTCGTCGAAGATGCACGTGCCCTCTCGGAAGTCCTCGGCCACGCCGACCACCGAGTCGATCTGCTGGTGCGTGATTCCCGCGTCCTGATAAGCCCGGACCGCCGCTTCAAATATCAGCTCCCGGAACGAGACCTCCGGGCTTAGGGGCCTCAGCGGCGTGAAGCCCGCGCCGACCACCGCCACTTTTCCATTCATAAGCTGCACCTCCCTGAACGCCCCCGGGTTGCATGGAGCCCGGGGAAAGCTCCATCGCGGCTGAAGACCGGAATTGTGGAGCAGTGCCGCCCAGACGTCAAATTGAAAACCCGGGCCGGCAGCCCGTTGGCGAGCCGGTCAAGGCGCGTGAGCCAGTAGGGCCGGCCCCCCGAATCCGCCGTTCCTGGGTCGCCGGCAGGGTCGGGTTGTACGAGGGGTAGCCGCACCTTATTGGTGGGCATGTTGCCGCTGAGTTAGACCCCTGGCGGGCTGGAGCAAAGTTATCGGACCGCAACCGCGCACGGCAACGTCCTAATATTTGTACCTTAACGCGTTTTTAGTTGACATTGGCGCCCGGCCGAGTTATCATGCCTCGCAGACGTAGGAGGTTGCGGCGCCAACCGGCCGGTCGTGTCTGGGAGTGTTCTGCGACCGGCGGAGGCTGTTGAGGCGGAGGAGGCCGGTTCGCAAGACCCTGTACCGACTGTCCCTCTCACACAAACAGGGCGAATTGGCTGCCTGAAACCGAGCCAGCACTGGCGCCGGCGACGATAGGCGGACGCGGCAGCGGGTGGTCCGCTGCAACCGTTTCGGCGCGTCGGCGGATCGTCGTAGAAGAACAGACTACTCGGTAAGGAGGAGCTTGTATGAGATCTTTAGTGGTATTGGCGGCAGTCCTCGCGATTGCCGCACCGGCCTCGGCAGTGTACTGGTGGGACCAACTCTGCCCCACCGACGACTACGGCGCAGCAAGCTGGATCGACTACGATACTCCCAGCGATGCCCTGACGGCTGACGACTTCCTTTGCAATGCCGCTGGCCCGATCACCGATATCTGGTGGACCGGTTGGTCGTACTACGGCGAGCAGTACATTCAGGCCTTCCGCATCAGCTTCTGGAGCGACGTCCCGGAGACCCCCAACGACGAGAGCCATCCCGGCGACTTGCTGTGGGTCTACGACGTTTATGATTTCCAATACGTCGATCCGCCGGAGTGCGGCTACGGCTATGAGTACTACGCCCATATCGAGCCGGACAATGCCTTCTGGCAGGAACCTGGCAACATCTACTGGATCAGCATCCAGGGCATAATGGTGACCGACGGGTACTTCGACGCCTGGTACTGGCACTTCTACCAGCGCGGCCTAAACCACTGGGGTGATGACGCCGCCTTTTACTCCAACTACTTCGGCTATCCGCCGTGGTACAACTGGGGCGTGGACGGCACCAATAACGTCAACCTGTATAACGGCCCATTCCCGGCCGGCTGGTTGTACTCGCTGGATATGTCGTTCCGTCTGGCCCCCGAGCCGGCTTCGCTGCTGCTGCTCGGGCTGGGCGTTCTGACGCTGCGTCGTCGTTGATAAGTAACGTTGCTGCTGCGGCAGCTTCGAACCTCTGATCGGAATGTGCACGGCCCGCAAGCCTTTCTTGCGGGCCGTCTTATTGCGCATAAAGTTGCCCCGAAGGAAGGGACCTGCTTGTCCGGGCCCGCTGCTATTGGGCGGGCAGCTCGCCGGCCTCCTGAGCCTCCTCACGATCACGCTGCCTTCTGGCCGCTTCCCACTCCTCCTTGGTCATGAGCACCTCGCGGGCCTGGCTTCCCTTGTATGGGCCCACGATCCCCGCCGCGCACATCTGGTCGATCAACCGTGAGGCTCGCCCATAACCGATGTTGAACCGTCGCTGTAGCAGGCTGACCGAGCCGCGCTGACTCTGAATGATCGCCTCGACCGCCTGGTCGAACAGCTCGTCCCGTTGCGAGTTGACGTCGGTCGACTGGGCTGGCAGCCCGGCCAGTTCCGGGTGGAACTCGGGGGCCCGTTGCTCCCGGCAGTGTCGGACCACCGCCCGAAGTTCTTCATCATCGACGAAGGTGCCCTGGGCCCGCACGAGCTTGGAGCTTCCCGGCGGCAAAAACAGCATGTCACCCTGGCCCATCAACACCTCCCCGCCGTTCTGATCTAGGACGATCCGCGAATCCAGTCTGGACGACACTCGGAATGCGATCCGGCAGGGCAGGTTGGACTTTATCAGGCCGGTCACGACATTGGCTTGTGGTCGCTGGGTGGAGACGATCAGGTGGATGCCGACCGCTCGGCTCTTCTGGGCGATCCGGCACAGGTAGAACTCGACTTCCTTGGCGGAGGTCATCATCAGGTCCGCCAGCTCGTCGATCATGATGACGATGTAGGGCAGTTGCAGCGGGATCTGCTCCATCTCCTGATCGCTGGCCGGCTGCAACCGTCGGCGCAGTTCGTCGGGTCCCAGCCGGTTATAGCCCCGGATGTCCTTGACGCCCGCTTCAGCTAGCAGGGCATATCGCTCGTCCATCTTGGTGGATGCCCAGTCGAGGATGGCCTCCGCCTTGCTCACCTCGGTGACGATGGGGGAGATCAGGTGTGGGATCTCCCGGTAAGCGGCCAGCTCCACCACTTTGGGGTCCAATAAGATCAGATTCACCTCCGATGGGCTGCGGGTCATCAGGATCGACATTATCAGGCTGTTGATGCAAACACTCTTGCCCGATCCGGTTGTGCCGGCGATAAGCAGGTGGGGCATGCGGGTCAGATCCGCCGTCAGGGCTTGGCCCGAGGCGTCCTTGCCCAGAAACAGCGGAATGGCCATGTGCTCGACCCGGGCGACTGACATCTCCATTACGTCGCGCAGCCGAACCTTCTCCTTGTCCAGGTTGGGGACTTCGATGCCGATGGTGCTCTTTCCCGGCAGGGGGGCGACCACCCGGACGGCGGGTGCCTTAAGGGCCCGAGCCATATCGTTGGCCAATGAGGCGATTTGGCTGACTTTGATCCCCGGGGCCAGTTTCAGCTCGAAGACCGTGATTACCGGTCCGGTTTCGATCGCGACCACCTCCACCGCCAGCCGAAACTCGTTCAGGGTCTGCTCCAGAACGTAAGCCTTCTCGCGGCAGGCCGCCTCCAGTGCCGCCCGGTCGATCTGCACGCCTCGGCTGAGTAGTGATAAGGGCGGAAGCTCATAATCGTCGTCGCGGCGCTGCGGCCGGGCCGGCCGGGTGGGTTTCGGCGCCGGCGGGCCAATCTCGGTCACGGCCGCCTGGATCGCCGGAGGTGGCGTGCTCGTCGGCTGGCTAGCTTGGGATGGAACTGGATCGCCTGAGTCTTTGCGCGCTGGGACGGGTCGCGGCATCACCGCCCGCTCGCTGGAGTTGCTAAGTGGTTTGGCCTCCGCCCCGCTCTTGCTGCCTGGGGACGGCGCAGGGGCACGAGTGGAGGCGGCGGGCCGGCTTTGACCGGCCCAGCGCAGCAGCCGAAACAGGCCCAGCAGGAGGTTGTCGGCCGCCAGCAGAAGCCCAGCCACCAGCGAGGCCGACAAAAGCAGCCAGATTCCGACAGGTTGCAGATGAGATCGCAGCAGGGCCGCCAGACCGGAGCCGATCAGTCCGCCCGAACCGCTGACCGGGTAGTGCTCGTAGCTTCCGAGGAACAGTGTGGCCAGGGTTGAGCTGACCGCGCAAACCAGCAGCAGGCCGACGAATCGCAGCCACAGCTCGCCCACCCGGGCCCCGCGCGACCAGGCGATCAGGGCCAGGCTGAGGAGGCCCAGAAGCGGGTAGGTCGCGATCCCGAGGTAATAAAAGAGGTAGTAGGCGACGGCAGCCCCAGGGACGCCGCACAGGTTGTAGGGTGGGGAGCGATTGGGCCAGACGGTAGTCGAGGGCGGGTCGGCCACGTCGAAGCTTAGTACGCTGGCCCAGACCAGCAGGCACGTCAGCCAGCCCACGACTATCAGCGTGAAACGCACCGCCGCCAGCCGCTCGTCCCTGCGCGATCTGTTGCCCATCCCTGCTCGCTCCGGACTTTTTGGGCATGATATCGCGTCCGGTCTGGGATTTCGATAAGCTATTAGCCCGCTGGCCGCCCGGTAGAGCGGCCGGAGCCAGGAGCAGGCAGGCACGACTGGTTATGCCCCGCGGGAAGGTTGTTACCAACGTGCTGGCGGCGATCGGGGTCGGCACCACTGACGCCCTCAGTCGCTGGCTGTCGAATTTCGGCCGCTTCTGGGTTTTCAGCGGCTACGCGGCGTCGTTCATACCGCTCGAACTGAGCACGGCTCGCGGGTGGCGCCGCCTGCTCCCGCAGTGCTTCTACATCGGGACACGCTCCACGCCGGTCATCATGCTCACCGGCATGTTCATCGGTATGGTGCTGATCGTGCAGGGTTGGGCCCAGTTTGACGCGGCCAACATGGCCGACCGGCTCGGAGCGATCATCATCATATCGCTATGCTCGGAGCTGGGGCCGGTGCTGGCGGGAGTGATGCTGGCCGGGCGAGCCGGCGGTGCCCTGACCGCCGAGCTGGGAACCATGAACATCACCGAGCAGCTCCTGGCCCTGCGATCCATGGGCGCCGACCCCATCCGCTACCTGGTCACGCCCCGGCTGGTCGCCTGCACCACCCTGGCGCCGCTGCTGACCTGTTACGCCAACATTATGGGGACGCTGGGCGCCTGGGCGGTGTACGCCTGGGTTTACGGGGGCGAGTCGGAGCCCTTCTGGTTCTATGCCCGGCAGACCGTCGAGCTGTGGGATGTGGGCAGTGGGCTGTTCAAGTCGGTCTTCTTCGGCGCCATGATCGGCCTGGTGAGCTGCTACAACGGCTTCCACTGCAAACCCGGGGCCGAGGGTGTCGGCCAGGCCTGCACCCAGAGTTTCGTGGTCAGCTTCATCCTGATCCTCATGCTCGACCTTTTCCTGGGCTTCTTGCTCAACGGGCTATATGCGATGTGGTTCGGCTTCCGGTCGCTGATTTGAATGACTGTGCCCAACCACGCGACCCGGCACACTGCCGCGGACTCGCGTACCGTGACTAGGAACTAACTTGTGGCCGACATCGACCATCCTATAATCGAGCTGCGGCGGGTCAGCAAGGCTTTCGGCCGCCAGAAGGTACTCGACGACCTGGATCTGAAGGTCCAGCGCGGCAAGACCACCGTGATTATCGGCCGCTCGGGGACCGGTAAGAGCGTCCTGTTGCGGCACATCGTCGGACTGCTGCGGCCCGACCGTGGAGAAGTCTACTTCGACGGCCAGCGCATCGACAACCTCAGCGAGCGCGCCCTGGTGCCCATCCGTCGGCGGATCAGTTGCGTCTTCCAGCTCAACGCCCTGTTCGACTCGATGTCCGTGCTGGAGAACGTCGCCTTCCCCATGACCGAAAACCGCAGCGGCCCGATGGACCGTCGCAAGATCAATGACTTGGCTCATAAATGCCTGGAGATCGTGGGCCTGTCCGGGTTCGGCCACAAACGGCCCGGGGAGCTTTCAGGTGGGGAGAAGAAGCGGGTGGCCATCGCTCGGGCGATCGCTCTGGATCCGCCGCCGGACGTGATCCTGTACGATGAGCCGACCGCTGGACTGGACCCCCAACGATCGGACGCTATCAACAAGCTGATCCGGCAGATGCAGAATCAGTTCAACGTGACCGGGGTGGTGGTGACTCACGACATGAAATGCACCGCCGAGGTGGGCGATCGCGTGTTGATGTTGTGGAACGGCAAGTTTATCGCCGACGGCACCCCGGACGAGATTCTGCAAGCCAAAGACCCGCACGTGCGTCGCTTCGTGCTCGGTCAGGCCGAACCGGCCGATCTGGTGACGTTCACCGCCTGACGGTGGGTCCGATAACCTCGACAATCGCTCGCCGGCCCGCGAAAATGCCGGCTCGCCTGGCGCCGCTGAAGGTTTACTCGGAAACAGCCGATATATCTGGTGAGCGAGTGTGCCCGCGGTGCATTCCCGTCTGGCCGATGGAGCGGCAGACAACGCACCGACGGTGAAGACCCAAGCCAATCAGGAGGGCGAACCCGAAGGGGAGTCCGGCCTCGAGGCGGGGCCGGGCTCGGAGGCTCGAATCGTTCATGAGCGAAATCGCGTCCATTAAGCAACAGTCTTACCCGTCGGTTGATACGCAACCGCAGCCGGCGACTGCTCGCCGATCTGCCGATCGGGAGGCGACGGTGGCTCCGCCAACCGACGATCGGCTGGAGCTCTCGGAAGCCGCCCGCGACTCTGGCGACGAGCTGGCCCGGCGTATCGAGCTGATCCGGGCCCAGATCGCGGACGGCACCTACCTCACTCCTCAGAAGCTGAAAGTGGCGATCGACCATCTGTGTCGAGAGCTCCTGGGCTGCTGACTCGCTGACCCGTCGCCCGGGGTGGGGCAGGGGGGACTTCTATTGTCATTCGGCGGCAGCGGGTAGACTGCGCCTGCGTGGCTGAGGCGCGGTGCTGGGGCCGGGCCGGATGGGCTGAGCCGGCCGGGGGCCTTGCGTCGCACTTGGCCGGCAGATCTGCGAGGTTGGATCATGGATACACAGCAGCGCGAGGCGTTCATGAAGACCAAGATTGTCGCGACGTTGGGGCCGGCCAGCGCCACCCGCCAGCAACTCATGGAACTCTTTGAGGCGGGCCTCGACGTCTGTCGGCTTAATTTCAGTCACGGCAGCCTGGAGCAGCACGCCCAGATGTTGGAGCTGGTGCGGTCGATTGCCGCCCAGGGGGACCGACCGATCTGCGTGATCGGCGACCTGTGCGGGCCGAAGGTGCGGCTGGGGCAGTTCGAGGCCGGCCCGGTCGAGCTTCGCGCGGGCCAGACGATCAGCTTCGTTCGCGGATCCGGCTCGTGCTCCGGAAAACGGCTGACCGTCAGCTATCCGGCCCTGATCGACGAGGCAGCGGTGGGGCACCGCATTTACATCGACGATGGACTGGTACGGCTGGTGGTGACCGAGCGGCAGAGCGACGAGCTGGTTTGCGAGTGTCAGGAGGGCGGGCTGCTCAACAGCCGGATGGGCGTGAACCTGCCCGATACCCCGCTCTCGGTCCCGGCCCTCACCGAGAAGGACCGACGGGACCTGGAATGGGCCATCCAGCATCAACTGGATTACGTCGCTCTTTCCTTCGTGCGTCAGCCGGAGGACCTGTACGAGCTGAAACGGGTCATCAAGCAGCGGGGAAGCGACCTGCGGGTGATCGTCAAGATCGAGAAGACCGAAGCCCTCTGGCACCTGGAGGAACTTATCGCTCACAGTGACGCCGTCCTGGTAGCCCGCGGCGATCTGGGCATCGAGACCGACCTGTGGCGGGTGCCCCTGATTCAGAAGGACATCGTGGCCGAGTGTCGTCAGGCGGGCGTGCCGGTCATCATCGCCACCCAGATGCTCCAGAGCATGATCCAAAACCCAATGCCAACCCGGGCCGAGGTCAGCGACGTCGCCAATGCCATCCTGGACCGGGTGGACGCGGTGATGCTGTCCGGCGAGACCGCGATCGGCAAGTATCCCCGGCAGGCGGTGGAAATGATGAACCGGGTGGCCCAGGCCACCGAGGACTACATCAGCAAGCGTCCGCCGCCCGAGGAACCGCCCTGCACTTCCGCACACTACCGACCCACGGCCGCTGTGGCTCATGCGGCGGTGGCGGCCGCCCGCGACCTGGGCGCACGGCTGGTCGCGGTATGGACCGCCACCGGGACCACCGTGCGAATGGTGGCCAGGCATCGGCTGCCCATGCCGGTGGTCGGTCTGACTTACGACCAGCGCGTTTACCGGCAGATGAATCTGCTCTTCGGCGTGATCCCGCTGAAGGTCGAGCCGCTGGACAATCCGGCCGCCATGGCCGCCACTCTGGATTCGCTCCTGTTGGAACGGAAACTGGCCGCCCCGGGAGATCTGATCGTGGTCGTGACTTCCACCCGGCCAACTACCCCGGGTGCCACCGACACCGCCTTGGTCCGGCGGGTAGGCGAGACGTCCACCGGCGGGAAATGACTGTTCGCCTGCCTGCCGGCCGCCTCACATCCGCTCGATCGCTTCGATCCCCAACAGCCACAGCCCCAGCTTCAAGGTTCGGGCCGTCAGGTCGCACAGCCGCATTCGACTCAACTGAGCGCCGTGGTCGGGGGCCGCCAGAACCGGGCAGGATTCGTAAAACCGCATGAAATCCGCAGCCAGATCGTACAAATAGGTGCACAGCGTGTGCGGCGTCAGCTCCTGCCCGACCTCGCTTACCACCTCGCCCAGTCGAAGCAGCCGGAGCGCCAGGGCCCGCTCGGTCGGATGGCTGATCAGCACCTGCACCTGCGGGCCGTAGACCTCCGGCGAGCCAAAGCGCAGGGCGGCCTTCCGGTATATGGACCGGATGCGGGCGTACGCGTACATCAGGTACGGAGCGGTGTTGCCCTGAAGAGCCAGCATCTTGTCCCAATCGAAAACGTAGTCCGCGTTGCGGTCGTTTCGCAGGTCCGCGTACTTGATCGCCGCAATGCCCACCCGGCGAGCGATGTGCAGTTTCTCCGGTTCGGCGAGCCTGGTCGGCCCGGTCGTCTCGACCTCGTCTCCGGCCTCGGCGGCGGCCTGACCTGCCAAGCGGTCTCTTTCTTCCAGCAGCCGGTATGCCCGCCGCTCGGCCTCGTCCAGCAGATCGCGCAGGCGGATGTTCCGGCCTTCGCGGGTCTTCAATGGTCGCCGGTCCGGGCCCAGCACGGCCCCGAACGTGATGTGCTCGAGCTTGACTCGATCATCGAGCCAGCCGGCGGCTCGGGCGGTCGCGAACAGCATCTGGAAATGCAGCTTCTGGCGGGCATCGGTGACGTAGATGATCCGCTGGGCGCGCAGCTCCCGGATTCGGAATCGGATCGCCGCTAGGTCGGTGGTGGCGTACAGGTAGGCCCCGTCCGATTTCTGGATAATCATGGGCAGGGCTTGACCCTGCGGATTGCGAAACAGTGGCCGACCTTGAGAGTCATAAATGAAAACGCAGACCGCACCCTGGTCGTCCCGAACCTCGGCCCGGGCCTGGGCGCTGGCCGTCGGCTCGGGCCCGTCGAACGCCGGGCCCGGAGCTTCGGGGCCGGCGTCCGGCAGAGGCAGACCGCTTTGTCCGGCGGCCTTCCACTCGCGAGCTGGCAGCTTCGCACGCAGCTCGGCCACCACCGCCGGCAACCGATCGTTGTAGAAGCTCTCGCCCCGAACGTCCGCCGGCTCCAGCAGCACTCCCAGACGTCGGTAGATCTCGGTGAATGCCTCGTGACTCAAAGCGCAGATTTGCTCCCAGATCCCGCGGGCTTCCGGGTCGCCAGATTGGAGCCGTCTGACCGCCTGGCGCGCCTCTGCGGCAAACTGCTGATCCCGGTCGAAGCGCTCCTGGGCGGACCGATAATCATCCTCGATCGCCTGCAAAGGGTCGGAGTGGGTTTGTCGGGTCGGCAGCGGCCGGTCCTGGTAATAGCGGATCAGGATGCCGAATTGTGTTCCCCAGTCGCCGATGTGATTCTGCCGAATGACCTCATGTCCCTGGAAGGCCAGCACCCGGGCCAGGACGTCTCCGATGATCGTGCTGCGCAGGTGCCCGACATGCATCTGCTTGGCAATGTTGGGCTGTGAGTAGTCGATCACCACTCGAAGCGGATCTCCGCTCGGCTCCAGCCCGACGCGGTCGATATCCGGCCGCGCACCGGGCCGCGGCGTCGGGGGAGGGGGGATCTCGGTCAGGCAGCGGCCGAGGAATTCGTCTTTCAGCCGGATGTTGATGAAGCCGGCCCCGGCGACCTCCACGGATTCGGCCACCCCGCTTAACTGCGGCTCGACCGCCTGTCTTATCCGCTCGGCCAGCTCCCGCGGGCGGGTCCTCAGCAGCTTGGAAAGTCCCAGAGCGGCGTTGCATTGGTAGTCGCCGAACTTCGGGTCGCCGGCCGGCCGCACCACCGGGTCGATCTGCTCGGGCGTCGTGCCGGCGACCTGGGCGATGGCGGCTGCGAAGTGGCCGCTCAGAACACCTCGTAGGCTGTCACGGGTCATGAGGGGCCAGCTTAGCGGCTGGTGGCCGCAGCGTTAAGGCCCCCCGGCGGCTTGTTGAACCCGGCGGGCGGCCCGGGCCGATTGAGCGACCCGGGTCGCCCGGTCCATGCCCGGCTGCCTTCCAGTCTCCTTTCTCAACTGGTCAACAGGGCTACGAACGGGTTGATGTCGCCGAAGCCGACCTCGCCGTCGCCGTTGATGTCCGCGTGCATTATGTCGCAGTTCGGGTAGAGCTGCTGATAGGCGTCCGGGTTGGTCATGGCCAGGACGAAGGGGTTGATATCGGCGAAGCCGACCACGCCGTCGCAGTTCATATCGCCGGCGAACGGCTTCCACACCGCGATGGTTCGCGGCGCGACCCCGCCGGTCCAGGTGATCGGGCCGTTCTGGGTGAATGAGCCGTTGGGGTTCAGGGTGAACGAATACACGCCCATCACGCCGTCGGTGGCGGTGGAGTTATCGGTCACGAAGAAGAGGTTGTCCAGGGTCTGCACGTCGCCCAGAGTCCCCTGGAGCCCCACGTCGAACCAGTAACCGGTGTAGGTCAGGGCTCCGGTGGTTGGGTTAATACTGGCCGAACGGACGGTCGCGTCGGTGCCGTGTCCGACCAGTAGGAAAGCGTCGTCGGTGCTGGCCGCGACATTCGAGGGCGAGCTTCCGAACTCCGGGAAGGGCGAACCTGACATGGGCGTAAGGGTGCCGTCTACCGCGACATGAAAGCCGAGCACCACGTGGGTGATTCCGCCGGCCGCGTAGAGTTTGGTCCCGTCGTGAGTCAGCCCCAGCTCGAGGTTGTAGTATGAGCCGGTGTACTCGCTGTCGATCAGCGTCAATGTCCCGTTCGGGTTGATCGCGAAGGCCCGCAGCGTGCTGCCGCTGCCCGAATCGTTCACGTACAGATACTTGCGCGACGGATGTACTGCCAGGTATGTGCTGAACGTGCCGACATTCTCCGCGTCGATCTCGGTGAGCGTAAGGCCTTCCGGATCGAAATAATAGATCACCACCTGGTCCGGGCTGACATCCGTGCGGGTGACCGCCAGCAACTCATTGGTGAGCCAGACCACATCCATCGGCGTGCCGATCACCATGAACGCGGCGATCTGAGTGATGCTGGCGTCGGAAGCCACCCGGAAAATCGTGATCTGCTCGTACGGGTCGTTGGTCGCGGCATGCCCGGTGGCCAGGTACCGCCCATTGGGGCTGAGCGATATCTCGTACGGGTTGCAACCCGGACACGGATCGCTCATGGTCGGACGACTCCCGGTAATCACCCGGTTGACCACCGCCAGCGTGCCATCGGGGTTGACCGCCAGGGCCGTCACGCTTCCTTCCAGGTTTCCATTATTGGCCACGAAAATGGCCCGCCGTAACGCTTGAGCCGAGGCAGCCGGCGCGAGCAGGATCAAGACTACCCATGCACCAACAGTGCCCTGGAGCGCAAACCGGAATGTTGCCGCCTTCATTTTCGACCTCCTCCAACTTCTAGACCTGAGCGGCAGCCGGAAAAGCCGGCCAGCCCATATCGCCATTGTAGCAAACTGACCGGGCTGAACAGAAGCCGAGACGGGCGTGGGTGGCGTATCCTTTCGTGTGTAATCTCGTTGCCGAGGCGTAGGAAGGGCGTATCCTCTGGCCCATATTGAATTAACAGACAAGGAGGACACGCCCATGAGGATCGTAGCGGCGGATTTGG
>Ga0136652_1000168_pt1 | contig 36658 bp, 29 predicted proteins | sample ConPoolayeEmetaG_FD_94864 | JGI IMG/M metagenome (GOLD analysis project Ga0136652, IMG submission 94864) | Hot spring microbial mat communities from California, USA to study Microbial Dark Matter (Phase II) - Cone Pool mat layer E metaG... ...
AAGCCTCCCCCTGGGTTTGAAGTTGTGAAGGAACTTGGATTTGGGGAGAGGATAACTGATTGGAACCACATCATAAGCAGTCCAATTTATCGATAATTTCCCCGAAAGGGGTTTTGTTCCTAAAAATCGATGCCTTTTCTGGCTTGCAATCCTTGGGTTACAAAGGGATGCTTTATCATTTTCATCTCGGTGACTAGGTCTGCCATTTCCAGTAGTTTGGGATGCATGTATCTGCCTGTGAGAATAACTTCTTGGTGTGGTGGCTTAGCCTTCAATATCTCTATTACATCCTTTACATTTATTAATTCCATCTCTATGGCCACGCCCACCTCGTCTAGTATCAGGATGTCGTATTCTCCCTCCTCAATTGTCTTTTTTGCCAGTGCTAAGGCCTTTTTAGCTTCTTCTATGTCTACTTTTTCGGGTTCGGCAATTATTTCCGGTCTTCCAAACTGGGTTATTGTGAGATTGGGCCAGTTCTTAGCGGCTTTTATTTCTCCATACTTCACTTCCCCCTTCATAAATTGAATCATGTGTACTTTGAACCCATGCCCTGTTGCTCTAAAGGCTAATCCCAGTGCAGCTGTAGTCTTACCTTTCCCCGTTCCGTAGTAAACTTGGATGAGTCCCTTCGTTAACCTTTGACTCATTTTTACTCACTCCTCAAATTTTCTTATAAGCGGTTGAATAAGTTTATCTGCGGCAGAGTAGATGTTCTCTTCTTTTGAATAGACCCGATCTACAAGATTTTTAATTTCTTTATCCTCTTTAAGAAACTTGGAAACGTATTCTTCTACAATCTGCAGCACGATTTCCTTGATCTTCTTCTCGATGTGGTTTTTCCGTCTCTCCTCAAGTGCACCCGTTAGTTCAACATGCTTCCTGTGTTTCTCGATAGACTCCAAAAGTTCTCGGATTCCCACACCCTCGGTAGCTATGGTGCAGAGAACGGGTGGACGCCAACCAGTTTGCCGAGTGTAAGAATCCAGCGCCAACTCTAACTGAAGTGCCAGCTTGTCCCCATCCATATCCGCCTTGTTTACTACCAGTATATCCCCAATTTCCATAATTCCCGCCTTCTGGGCTTGTATGGAATCGCCAGCTCCCGGTATAAACACGCAGATTATAGTATCTGCAATTTTCATAATGTCGACTTCGGCTTGCCCCGCCCCTACAGTTTCTATAATTATATAGTCCTTACCGTAAGCGTCGAATACAGCAGCAATGTCATAAGTGGCCTTAGAAAGCCCTCCCGAAACCCCCCTAGATGCTACGCTCCGAATGAATATTTCAGGGTCAGAAACAATTTCCCTCATTCTAACCCTATCCCCTAAGAAGGCTCCTCCCGAGAAGGGGCTGGAGGGATCAATAGAGATTATACCAACGGTCTTTCCCCTACTTCTCATCTCTTGAGCTAACTTGGAAATAAGGGTGCTTTTTCCGCTACCCGGAGACCCAGTTACACCAATGATATAAGCCCTTCCCGTATTTTTATATATGATGTCAAAAATTTCCTTAGCCCTATCAGGCTCGTTCTCCACGATTGTAATAATTTTTGCGAGCGCGATGCGGTCTTTCTCCCTAAACTTTGAGACAAGCTCCTGTATATTATCTTCTCTGCGCATTCTCAATCATCCCGGACTCAATTTTACAAGTTGGAATTCGAGTAGTGCGATGTTTACCTACCTATATATTATTTACTCAAAGGAATAACAGACATAGCATAACAAGTTATTATTGTGGGGATGTTTGTGTTTATAAGTTGAAAGGAGAAGGTGTAATAAGTACTAACCTTACTCATTATAGCTTTTAGCCAAACGTCAAATGCGATTCACAAAAATATACCCCCATTTGAATAAGAAGAAGCATAGTAAATTAAGGATAGTTAGGTGACCGTTAATCCTAATCAGAAAATATGCTCTTTTCAGAAATTCTAAAAGTAGAAGTGAATATTGAGGGGGTACTCTACACATTTTAGAGTTTTTTTCTCAAGCTCTTTTAGAAGCAGATAGGTTTCAGGGTAGGTGTTTAGATGTTCAATTTCATCTATCTTGAACCATTTATACTCCCTGGTGCCTTCGGTTAACTTTTTCACTATTTTGGCTTTAAATACAAAAAATAGGTGATAGTCTTCCTCCTTCTTTAATTCGTAAACTCTTGCCAAACTTTCAATCTCTATTAGGTACCCCGTTTCCTCTTTTATTTCTCTCTCCGCAGCTTCTATCACTCTTTCACCCTTCTCCACCTTCCCGCCAGGAATCGCCCATACTTCGTTATCGTTCACCAGAAGTGTCCTGCCCCTATCGTCCCTGATAATCACAGTAGCTACCACCACAACCATTATTAACAACCCTTTTAACGTCTTTATCTCTACTCTACTTCCACGTCTTATTAGGTTAATCTTTTATTTCCCTTTTCCTATTATTTTTTCAAACTTGGAATTTTGGTGAGGTCACCCTTGCAGTATGACGTGATAATAGTAGGAGCGGGGCCGGCTGGGCTCTCAGCCGCCGCTTTTGCCGCAAGGCGAAAACTAAAAACTCTGGTCTTGGAGGCAACCAGTAAAGTTGGTGGAAAACCAGTAAACGTATATGGAACCAAAATAGTGGATGACTTTATAGGTTTCCCAGATGGGGTAAAAGGAAAAGAGGTAGGAGAAGCCTTGCTCAGACAAGCACAAAAATTTGGAGCAGAAATCAAATGCGAATCAAGGGTTTCCAAGGTCTCGATAGAAAACAATGATAAACTGGTAAGCACAGACGATGGGAAAACCTACAGAGCCAAAGCGGTAATAATCGCCACCGGCTCACACTCCAAAAGTTTCGTGGGCGGCATCGAAGGCGAGGCAGAGTTCAAAAACAAGGGTGTAAGCTACGAACTTCAAAACCCTAACGAAATGAAGGATAAAATAGTATTTGTTGTGGGCGGAGGAGAAACAGCTGTAGAAACCGCTATTACCTTAAAGGACATAGCGAAACAGGTTTACCTTGTACACAGACGCGACTCCTTTAGAGCGGATGAAATACTGGTGGAACAATTGAAAAAAAGCAAAATAAACATATTGACTAATTCTAGATTGCAAAAAATCCACGGAGACGACAAAGTAACAGGAGTAACCATATACAACGATGCAACTAAGAAAGAAATAGAAATGAAGGCTGACCAAGTCATATTTTGCTTCGGGACAGTACCGGCAAGTGAGATGCTAAAAGATCTAAATGTGAAACTCGACGAAAAAGGCTTAATAATGGTCGACTGCGACCAAAAGACCAATATAGAGGGAATTTTCGCCGCAGGAGACGTAGCAGGCGGAGCTATGAGAATATCGACTGCCATAGGAGAGGGAGTAAAAGCTGCCCTCAACGCCTACAAATACATAAAACAACCCTACTGGGCCTAGTTTAAAATTCTCCAAAAAAATAAATCTCGTCAAATATTTATGGTTCTCCAGATGAAAACATGAATTTACAAATTTAATTCCAATCTAAATTTATCGAGATTTGGTTCTGCACTGCAACCTACAACCATTTATTTTTATGACTAAAATTATTTAAAAAATGGAGCTGCCTTATTCCTGCAAGTAATCTTTTCATTTGGATGTACCGTACCAGCCGCCTCTAATGTAAAGGTAGGCGTTTACCGCCGCCGTGGCTCCCTCACCAACAGCAGTAGCAATCTGGAAAACGCCTCCAGTAACATCTCCCGCCGCAAAAATTCCTTCAATATTCGTTCTCTGTTCCCTGTCTACTACTATGTACCCACCCTCATCCAGTTTGACTCCTGCCTCCTTAGCTAAATCACTAACTGGCCTGTAGCCTACCGCTATGAAAACTGCATCCACATCCAATAAACTCTCCTCCCCCGTTTTGTTATTAGTGAGTCGAATTTTTTTCACCACCTTATCTCCCTCAATACTCCTTACTTCAGTATTCCAGTGAAACTTAACTCCCTTCTCCGTCAAAGCCCTCTTGTAGTAAGCTTCAGCCCTCAAATCATCCCTCCTGTGAACTAAATGTACTTCCCCGGCAACATCACTCAAATATAGAGCCTCAGAACAAGCTGTATTGCCACCACCAACCACAAGCACCCTTTTACCCTTAAACAAGGGTCCATCACAAGTTGCACAATAGCTAACTCCTCTACCACTAAACTGTTCTTCTCCTGGCACCCCAAGCTTCACATGCTCACGCCCCGTAGCAATTATAACCGCATCGGCCACATATGTCTCTCTGTCCGATATAACCCTAACATGCTTTTCTCTCTTCTCTATTTTCCTGACTGGCTCTAAATCATGAATGTCGCATCCGCACCCCTCAGCTTGCTTTCTCATAGCATCCATTAACTCCATTCCCCTAATTTTAACAAAACCAGGATAATTCTCAATAATAGCTGCCTCCGCGGCCTGTCCACCACTAACCTTAGCCTCTAAAATCACCGCATTTAAACCAAACCTAGCCGCATAAATTCCAGCGCTCAATCCCGCAGGCCCAGCGCCAATAATCACCAACTGCTTCTCAACTGGCAAAATAAACACCCTCGAACATCAAAATTCAAATATAAACTAACCATTCTAAAATCATCACCAAATAAAAATGTTTCATAGACTGGAATGATTCAGAGCCAAACCATTTAAAGCTTAAACAAAAAATAACCTACAATAAGCCTCCTATCACGAAAAGCTTAGCAAATAATATATATTTAAAAATATAGTAAAATTATGTAAAGCCACCAAAAATATGAGGAAAAAGGAGAAAATGGCAAAAGCTGCAATAGGGGCAGAGTGGATATGGTACCCAAGCATGAAGAATATGCGTTCAAAGTTGTTTGCATTGGGGATGGTGGTGTAGGCAAGACCAGCCTAATAGTAAGGCTAACCGAGAATAGGTTCTCAGAAGACTACAAAATGACTTTAGGAACTTCTTTTGCCGCTCACACCATAAATATTGAGGATAAAATTGTGACTTTACAGATTTGGGATCTTGGAGGTCAGCCCTCCTTCAGTCACTTGAGGTCGTTTTTCTATGCTGGAGCTAAGGGGGCTGTGATTGTTTTTGACTTAACAGATATTAAATCTTTTAAGAATGTTACAACATGGTATAAAGAGTTGCGTAGCGTTTGCGGTGATGTGCCGATTGTTTTGATCGGTAATAAGAATGATTTGGCTGGCAGCCGTGTTGTTGCTAGGCAGGAGGCGGAGATGCTTGCTAGAAGCTTGGGCGCACCTTACATTGAGACTAGTGCTAAAACTGGTGACAAGGTTAATTTGGCTTTTCAAAGTGTTTCAAGGCGCTTGTTGGGTATCGAAGAAAAGTTACCTATGGTAAAGGGTGTGGTGGTTCCAGATGTTAAGAGTAAGATTCTGCAGTTTATTGACAGTCGAAGGGACTATCTCCTAAATTTGCTTGGAGATCTAATTTCCGCTCGCTCTGTTAATCCTCCAGGAAATGAGAAGGTCGCCGCGGATGTTGTTCAAGGCGAGTTGTTTAGGATTGGAATGCAAACTGAATCTTACGAGAAGGAGAGTGGGCGGACCAACGTTGTGGGCTATGTGGAGAAGGGTAACTCTCCCACTTTAATGATTATTACACATCTGGATGTGGTGCCTGCAGGCGACGGATGGATTTATGATCCGTTTAAAGCTACTCCCACTAATGGTAGGATTGTGGGTAGGGGTGTTGTTGATGATAAGGGGCCTATGGCCTCTGTTCTTCTGGCTATTCAAGCGCTTAAGGAGTTTAATTTTCCCATTCGGGGACGCTTGTTGTTTGTGGCCGTGGCAGATGAGGAAACTGGAAATGAGCTGGGCATAAAGTATCTTTTGAACGAAAAGGGCTTAACCGCTGATTATGCTTTGGTGGCTGAGCAAACTAAGTGTGAAGCGGTGGAGATTGCGGAAAAGGGCCGTTTGTGGGCAAGGCTGAAGAGTACTGGTGCACAAGGTCACGGTAGTATGCCGGTGAAGGGTGCGAATGCAATTGTAAATCTCTCAAAAGTTTTGGCCCGCATAGAAAACCTGAAAATGTCCTACACTGAGCATCCTCTGCTTGGAGCTCCAACCATAAATGTAGGAACAATAAAGGGCGGAGTGGCTATTAATGTGATTCCTGCTTCCGCCGAGGCCACAGTGGATATTAGATATCTACCCTCTCAGGATTTGAGGCAGATAATTAACGAGTTGCGCGAATTAGTGAGGAGCGTCCAGAGGGAGAACCCTGGGCTAGAGGTGGCCATTGAGCCCATAGCTTCGGATCCCCCGACGGAAGTATCTCCGGAAGATCCCGTTGTCAGAGCAATGGTGAGTGTAATAAGGGAAGTGACGGGAAGCCAGCCTAAGCTAATTGGGATAGGGGGCGCTACAGTGGCGAAGCACTGTATTTCTCACGGTATTCCCACAGCTGTTTTTGGACCAGGGGATCCTAAAGAGGCCCACGCCGCAAACGAGAGTGTGTCCATAGATAGTTTACTTAAGGCAGCTAAAATTTATGCTCTGACCATATTAAACCTGCTCTCTTAAAATTTTAAGGTGTGGTTAAAGCTTTGGTTGAGTCAGAGAAATTTATTCGTTTTAGTGTTTCCCTCCCAGAAGACCTACTTAAAGAATTTGACAAGGTTACAGAGTCTCTTGGAATACAAGGTAGGTCTGACGCGATACGCAAAGCTATGCGTGACTTCATAGTAAACTATACTTGGATGCACAAGGGTAAGGGTGATATGGTGGGCTCAATAACCATAATCTTGGACCACGAGACCACTGGAATAATGGATGAAATCACCGAGCTGCAGCACAGATATTTAAAATTGATAGCCTCCTCCATGCATGTACATTTGGATGAACGTGAATGTATGATTGTTCTTGCAGTAAGGGGAAAAGTGGAGGATATCGAAAAACTCAACAATGAAATACTTGCCCTCAAGGGAGTTAAACTGGTAAAGTACACCATTATGACCCCAGGAACCGAATTACCATAAATTAAAATATGGAAGGGAACACCACTTTCCAAAATGTTTTTATACACCTGCTATTCAAGTGGGTACACCATAATCACCTCCAAAAAAGGGATTTTGGAATAAATACTCGCTACCAACAAAGCCTACGTTTTTTCCAGCATAGTAGTCTGCTAGGCCTCCCCTACTAAAGAGGTGGAAATGTTGCACTTGGAGTTGGATGGTTATTTCGAGTTGAGCGGTGTTCTTCCTAAGGAAGCCCAAAGAGAATTAGAAGCCTTCTTCGAGGAAGCCAACAAAAAACTACTTAAAAAAGGAGCGCCCAAAGGAAAAGAATCTGAAGGGGCACAAGTAACCAATTGGGCTCTCAAGGGGAATAAGATAGAACTGCAGATAATTAGCGGCAGATACGTTAGGGCGCACACCGCACTACTCAGACTTTCCAACGTATTATCCAACATTCTAGGATCAAAATATCACACTGGTATCCGAAAATCTGTCGCCACCAAGTACAGAATTGAAACCCAACTTGAAAAAGCACCCCTAGAACCAGTAACCCTACCCTTCACCAAAGAATTAGAAATCAAGGATAAAACTGCCACCATAACTATGGTGGAAATGGATGAGAGTGAACTCAAAAGAAACTATCCAGACCGCCTATTGCGGCGTCTCGAAGAGAAAATCACGGCCCAGTATGTTCATGGAAAAGCGGAATACACACGCACCGTTGAAAGAAGCAACAAGGGCTTGGGAAAATACAAGTTGAGAGAAGACCCCACAGAGGCCGCGGTTAAATTGGGATGGGTTAAAGAGTTCCCGGGAGCGGGCATATGGCAGATACTGCCCCCGTATGCTGCACTTATCAGAGCCATAGAAAACATAATCATCGACGACATAGCAAAACCCCTAGGCTTCCAAGAAGTCATGCTTCCCCGACTAATTCCACTAGAAGTTGAGATGAAAAAAGGACACTTCGGAATAGCAAATGAGATAATATGGGCCTGTCCTCCAATATCCCGAGACCCCAAGGAATTCGAGGAAATACTAGACTACGTGGAAATAACTGGCACTCCCCCCGTAGAATTACTCCAGAAAAAACTCCGCCCCCCAATGTTTGGACTAGCATACGCTCAATGTGAACCCTTCTACGAACTATTCGCCCAAGAAATAGTAGACGTAGAAGAACTTGAGAAAAACCCCATAAAATTCTACGACAAAAATGGGCCCACCTGGAGGTGGGAAGGGGGAGGACTAAAAGGCCTAGAACGCCTAAACGAATTCCACAGAATAGAATTCGTATACATGGCGCCACCCCAAAAATGCATAGAAATAAGAGACCAAGTACTTGAAAAAGCAAAAACCATGATAGACAAAGATTTGGACTTAGAATACCGAATAGACGCAACCACCGCCGTATACCTTGAACACGCGGGAATCGCCGAAGAACAGAAAGAGGAAGAATTCGTGAAAACCTACGACCTCACCGTAATACTCCCATTCGAAACCAAAAGCAGACCCGAAGCCGAACTAGAAGTCTCCAGCTTCCACGTACACACCGACTTTTATGCCAAAAGATTCCACTTCCGAGACAAAACCCGCAAAACAGTATACACCGGATGCGTAGGAATGGGTCCATCCCGCTACGCATACGTAACACTAATACGGCACGGATTCAACTATGACGACTGGCCTCAAAAAATCAAAAAATACATTGGCGAAAAACTACCCGAAGTCCCCAAAACAGTAACCTGGCCATAAAAAACCAAAAACAAAACCCCACACCCCTCCACCCAGACAAGAATAAACCCCACACCCCCACTAAAACTTATTCAATTAGGTTTCGATGAGAACTCCTGGTTTTAACGGTTCAGCCACCCTTGCCTTCTCATGCTTCGACTCCTCAGCCCTCAGAACCTCAACCTTAGCTCCAAATTCCTTAGATAAGAAATCCGCCGCCTCAGACAAAGTCTTAAACTCCATTTCCTGAGTAAGCATTTCATGGCGGGGATTCTTAAGCAATTTTTGCGCATAGTTCACAGCATCTTTTCCCTGCCTCTTAACCTCAGCATCAGCCATAACTCTCTTTATCAAATCTTCCCTACTCTTCAAGGACTCCGCTAAAATCTTGTACTTCCAACCCTGAGCCACAAAAAGAGTAATCTTAGAAGGCTTCTCAATTCTGGCAACCTTAAGAATCTCCTTTATATCCTCAATAGTGTCGCCTATGAGCTTCTCCCGAAGCTCCAACTCCTCATCAAAATACTTCTCATCATAAGTCGGCCAAGGCTCCTGGACAATGAATCTCTTGTGACCGATACTCTCCCAAATCTCCTCACAGATATGAGGAGTCACAGGAGACACCAGCAGAATCATAGTCTCCACAGCCTTCCTTAAAACATCCGAATATTCCTCAGTACGCTTCATATACCAACGAATATCATTCCATAAATCAAAAAACCCCTCCTGAAGAGCAGAGCGGTTCCTCATAACCTCATAATACTCGGTAGCCGCCTTAATATGCCTATGAACTCTACTCAAAAGCCAACGATCAATATCCCTATCCAAAGGCTTAGTCTCAGGCAAACTAGTAGCAAAATCATAAAACAACTCCAACCTCCTACGGAGACTCACAACCTCCTGAGCCCGCCAATCCGGATCCACCAACCCCTCAGCCGAATAAGCCAACTCAAAACGAGTAGGATCAGCATTATACTGATCCAAAGCCTCCTTAAGAGTAATAAAAATCCCCCGCGACTTACTCATCTTCTGCCCCTCGATCTGAATCATACCATTAGCCCCCACCATCCGCGGCCACTTATCCTCAGGCCAAATAGCCACATGCTGAAACAAGAAAAACGTCAAATGATTAAAAATCAACTCCTTAGCCGAATTCCTAAGAGAAACAGGATACCAATACTCAAACTCATCCCTCATCTCCTCCAACAACTCCTCATCCAAACCACTCCTCCCAGCAACCTCCTCCACATTTCCCTTACCTAAAAAAATATAATCAAAAACCTCACGAGTCAACTTCTCTGCCGGAATCCCCAAACCATAAATATGCTTAGCAACAGTGTAAAAGGCCATATAAACCGTAGAATCCGATAAAGTCTCCACAATCCAATCCGGATCCCAAGGAAGCCTAGTACCCAAACCACTCCGCCGCACACAAGCCTTATCCTCCAACCAATCCACCGTATACTCAAAAGCACTCCTAGCCTCATCTGGAACAATAACCATACGCCCCAAAAGCTCCCTAACCCGCGCCTTCCACTCCGGATCACTATACTTCAAAAACCACTGATTCTCCAAAATCTTCACAATAGTACGCGTATTGCAACGACAAACCACGGGCTCCGCAGTCTCCCACAAGCTACTCGCCTTACCTTCACTCACAAAATCCGCAATCAACTCCTTCTTAACCTCAGCAACACTCCGCCCCACATACTTACCAGTAACCTTTTTAAGAACACCCTTATGAAACTCCTTCCTATAAACCTCCTTAGTGATATCCTCCAACCGCCCATCCTTCTGACTCTTAATACCAGCCGCCTCAACAAGCTCCACAGCAGGATGCTCACCAAACCCCTCAGTCTCAATCAAAGAAATAGGCTTCAACCCCACAACAATACTCGGATCAATACCATACTCTCTAAGAACCTCAGGATTCCTACGCAAATCAGCGATAGCCGCCCAGTCAAAAGGAGCATGACTCGGAACACTCATAACCACACCCGAAGCATTACCCGGATCAACAAAAGAAGCCGGCAAAATGGGAACCTCACTACCCACCACGACATTCCTACAAAACTTACCAATAAGCCTACGCCCCTCGAACTCCTCCAAAACCTCAACCACATGCAACTGATCCCTAAGCTTCTGAACCGCCTCCCTACTAACAATCCACACCTCACCATCAACACGAGCCCTAACATAAACCGCATCCGGGTTCAACCACATATTCGTAACACCAAAAACAGTCTCCGGACGCAAAGTAGCAGCCATAAGAAAAGCATCATCACACTCAAACTTCAACAAAGTATACTCAATAGGAGAAACACCCTCACCCACCAATCGATCATGATCACCAGTAGGCGACAAACAACGAGGACACCAAACCACAGGATGACTACCCAAAACCACATAACCCTTATCACGCAAAGTCCAATACTGCCACTCAACAAACTTATTATAAGGAGGATCAACAGTAGTAAACTGCCGCCGCCAATCAACACTAAAACCAATCCGATCCACTGTTTCTATAGCTTCAGCCCGATAATAATCACCAATATATTTTGGATCCGTAAATTTGCTAATCTCCTCCCGTGGCACACCACTCCTAATCAAAATATCAATCTGCTTCTGATCACCCTCAGCAATACGCTTAGCCACACCCACAAGTGGCTCCCCCGTATAATGAAAGGCAAAGGGAAACAACACATTATAACCTTGCATACGCTTAAAACGAGCATAAATATCAACACGCAAACAAGTTAAGGCATGACCTATATGCAGTGGACCATTCATATAGGCGTAAGGAAATGTAAATAGTTTTCCTTTTGAATATTTAGATTTTCTTTTATTCTTTGGTGGTGGGTCTGCTTGGAATATTTTTGCCTGTTTCCACTTTTGTTGCCATTTTTTTTCTATTTGGTTCCAGTCCATTCTTGTCGCCCTTGAAGATGGTGTGTTGTTAGGTTGGTTATCTATTGAGTCATTATTTAAGAATTGTGTGCAACTTTTGTTGAAACTGACATTTGTGTCTTTAATTATTTTTATTCTTCTGGCCATTGTCCTAGTTCTAGTATGAACCCACATTTTTCTTGCGTGTCTAGGTAAGCCCATTTTACTCCGAAGATTTCTCCTCTGTCGAGGATTTTTACTCCAATTTTTTCTAGGTTTTTTAGTTCTTTTTCAATATCCTTGCAGTGATAGCTTACGTGGTGGAGTCCTTCTCCTTTTTGTTTGAGCCATTTGGAGTGTATTGTGTCTCCTTCTAGGGGTTGGATTAGCTCGATTTGTAGGTCTCCCTGCTGGTATATGCCGATTTTCACTTTGCCGCCTGGTACTTCTGTTTCTATTGTGGGAAATGGTCCTATTCCCAGCTTTTCTAGGAATTTTGCGGTCTTTTCCATGTCTTTTACTACTATTCCTAGTTGGCTGATTTTGTAGTCTGTTACCTTTTCGCTTGATGTGGTTTCCATTTTTATGCCTCCTTTTTTTGGGTTGTTGTTTAGAGTGTTTTGGTTCTTAATTTAATTTTCTATTTTAGATAATTTAAAAAGTGTGAGAGTTAATTATTGGGTGATTTAATCTGTCTGGAATTTTGGGGTGTTTGTTATGTTGGAGGATGTTGAGGAAATTAAAAAGTTGAAGGCTAAGTATTGCTATTATGTGGATGGGTATTATGAGGATTCGTCGTGTCTGGATTTGCTTTTGAGAGAAGTGTTTGCTGAGGATGCTTTTGTTGATTTTGGACCTTTTGGGAGTGCTAAGGGTCGGGAAGAGATAAGGAACTTCTATGTAAACGTGGTTTTTGGGGTGCTTTCTTTTAGTATGCATATGTTGCTTAACCCTCTGATAGAGATTAATGGTGAGAGTAGGGCTACGGGTAAGTGGTATTTTTTTGTTCCAAGTACTATGAGGGAGAACAATTTGGCCGGTTGGCTTGCGGGAATATATGATGATGAGTACGAGAAAAGGAATGGGAAGTGGTTTATAAAATCGCAGAGGGTTAAATGGTTCTTTGGCACCCCCTACGATAAGGGCTGGTCTAGAGAGAACATGATTCCTAAATAGGAAGCAATTTGACTCCTTCATAGTCGGTAACTCGGTCATTCAAAATTGGATGTTGTAGGGGTCCCACTTTAGTGGTGAGTGAATTTTTTGGGTCTAGATGATTTCGAGCCTCAGCCATAACTATTTATGGGTTGTGGAGCAAGTTGTATTAGTATCTCGTACCTGTTGGTAATTTGTTTTGGGGTGGTTTTGTGAAGGCTAGGGTTGTTGTTGAGGATGTTTCGGAAATTAGAGAGTCTTTGCTCCGGGTTTTTGATGCTTTTGGTGGTGTTGAGGAGTTTGTTAAGCCTGATTCTAAGGTTTTCATAAAGTATAATGGTGTCCACTTTGGTAGGGTGATGTATACTGATCCTAGGGTTATAGGTGAGATGGTTAGTATTGCTAGGGAATTTACTGTGGATAAGGTTTATGTGATGGAGAATTCTACTCAGGGCAATTTTACTCGTATGGTCGCTGAGGTTAGTGGTATTGCTCAAATTGTTGAGGAGAGGGGGGGTGAGAATCTGTACTTGGATGAGCAGAAGCCGGTTATGGTGGAGATGGGTGATGAGCGTATTCCTACTAAGTTTCCTGAGATTTTGTATGATAACCTTATTCGCAGGAAGGGTAGCAATGTTCTGATTAATATTCCCAAGCTTAAGACGCATTGGGAGACTACTGTTACGCTGGGCATTAAGTGTTTTCAGGGGCTTCTTTATGATTGCGATAAGCTTGTGAATCATAATTATAAGTTGCATCAGAAGCTTGTGGATACTGTAAAGTTTATTCGTCCGGATTTTACGATTATTGAGGGTATTACTGCCACCCGGTTTGGCCATTTTCCCCCCGAGACTTTGCTTTCGGAGTGTGTGGTTCCATTGAATATTTTTATTGCTTCGAATGATGTGGTTGCATGTGATACAGTGGGTGCGAAAATTCTGGGTTATGATGTTGAAGAGGTGAAACATATTAAGCTTGCCGCGGAGCAGGGACTAGGGATCGGTGACCTTAAAGATATTGAAATTATCGGTGACATTTCGCGTTTCAGAGAGCGTTTCCCATATACCCCCTGTAGGGACTGCCCCAGTGAGGTGCGCTTTATTAGGGGGAGGGAGATGGCCTGTGTGGAGGGCTGCTATGGAAACACATTATTGGCTCTCCTCTATTTCTGGTACGATTTTAAAGGTGAGGGCGGCTTTAACATTATTGCAGGTAAGGGTGTTAGTGAGGACGAACTGGACAACCTTCTGCCCGGGGACATTTTAATCGTTGGGCCTTGCACAATTGAAGAGAACTTGGACAGGATTCGTGAAAAGTATCCTGAACGCAAAATTTATACTATACCTGAATGTAACGATATTGCCAAAATTACTGCGTATCTGTGTGCCATGATGAAAATTGATGTTCTTAGCATGATTCCAATGGACACGAATAAAACGCTCGAAATAATACAACAGGCCCTGCAACATGGATTAGACGCAAATCTTCCCCTCCTCTAAAAGCTCATCCTTATTGGGCGGCCCCTCCCCCCTTTGTGTTTTAATCCCCTTCTCCCTAGTTTCTCCCTTTTTATAAAGTATGATAAATGCTTAAATATGGAAAATAGATATGGTTAATTTAATTTGCACATGTATATAGAATTAGTGTTACACCCCTCTGAGATAAAGCTAGTTGAGGGTTGAGTTGGTATGACAAAAATTTTCTTCACCAAAGAAGAATTACGTTTCAGAGAGGAAGTTCGGGAATTCGCAAGAAGAGAGATAGCTCCATATGCCGACGATGTTGAAAAAGGAATGTATCCAGGGCCGCTCCTGAAGAAAATTGCTGAGGCGGGATACATGAGACAGCTGCATCCAATTGAGTACGGTGGAACCAACAAGGGCTTGGTGTACGAGATGATTGTCGCCGAGGAGATTGCTGCAGTTAGTGCACCCACCGATATGTCGCGTACTGCTTCATCTACACTATGTGCGATTCCCATATCTCGATTCGGTACTGATGAACAGAAAAGAAAGTACCTGACACCTATAATAAGGGGAGAAATGATTGGGGCAATAGGCATTACAGAGCCAGATGTGGGGTCTGATACTGCTGGCATGAAAACTCGCGCAATAAGAGATGGAGATGAGTATGTCATCAATGGTGAGAAGAGATTTATAACGAATGGGGCGGATGCGGATATTATTACTCTATTTGCCATTTCGAATCCGGAAGTGCCAGCGAAGCGGGGCGCTAGTGCTTTTATTTTTCCAACAGATACAGAAGGATTTAAGGTTGAGAAGGTTTACAACCTTCTGGGTATGCACGGTATGCGCATTGCACATTTGAAGTTTGAGAATTGCCGTATCCCCGCTGAAAATCTTCTTGGTAAGGAGGGTATGGGTTTTAATATCCTTATGGACGAGTTGGACACTGAGAGGATTTCTATTGCAGCAGAGATGATTGGAATTGCCCGGGCAGCATTTGAGATAGCCGTGAAATACTCCACCGAGCGTGTGCAGTTCAATAGGCCAATTAACTGGTTTGAGGGGGTAAGTTTTAAGATTGCTGATATGGCTACCCAGCTAGATGCGGCGGAGCTTTTAACTCTACGTGCAGCACGGATGGTAAATCGTGGTGAAAATGCCAGCAAGGAATCAGCTATGGCTAAGGTGTTTGCAGTAGACCACGCCTTTGAAATTTGTAATCAGGCACTACAAATACTGGGCGGCATCGGGTACACAACCGAATACCCTGTTGAACGCTATTTAAGGGATGTTAGGATTGGTATGATTGGCGGCGGGACGTCGGAAATAATGAGGTTTCTGATTCAGAGAGAGGTCTATAGGGAATTTGAGCAAAAGGCGGGAAAGGAGAAGCAAGCTATACCTGTTGAAGTTTCAAGCACTTCTGGCAGAGAGAACCCCTAAGGATTAATCCTCTAGTTAAACTTTTTTTGCTCCCTTCTTGACAGTATCCCTAGGAGGATTTCTTGTTTCCTACGGTACTGGGAGCGGCTTCCACACCACTTTTCATATATGGAAGGAAAATCAGGAAATAGTAGCAAGTCTGACACTGGCAAACGGCTCTTTTTTGGTTGGCGTTTCTTGGATGTCTGTTTTTAACAGGATTTTAAACCCGATATTTTTACTGGGGATATATACAAACTTTTAATAAAACATTTAAATTATGGGGGATGACTGAATAAGTGGTATAATTTATGTTTCGCCTGCGTGAAAAGATATTAGAATTAGGTTTTGAGTAGTGTTTCAAAGTTGATTTGGATAGTTTGGAAAAATGGGTACCCTGAGAGCTGATTTAATGTTTTGCTGGAGTTGAACGTTTATGGTTTTGCGAGAAAGCTTGAATAAATTGACTCCGGAGAAGGAGATTGAGTTTCTTCGCGGAGCCTATTTTGGTGTGGATGGAGTTTGGTTTCTGGTTTGTGAGGATGAATATGATTTTGATGAGGCTCTTTACTTAGATGGTGAGGTTTGGAAACGTTTCGCTAAAATCCTGGCGAAGAGGGTGAAGAGATTATTTGATGTTGAGGGCGAGGATGCGGAAACTGTGGCTGACACCCTTGCTTTACGCTGGACTATGGAAAAATGGGAATTTGAGGTTTTAGAGTATAGTGCAAAGAGGAGTGTACTACGGGTTACAAGTTGTCCTTGGCTTGAGGGGTTAAAAAAGTCCAATAGGGAGAAATTTATACCTAAAATATGCGACCCAGTTTGCGAGATTGTTTATCACAGCTGGGCGGAAGCCATTAACCCAAAAATCGAGGTAGAGAAACCGAAAACGAGGGGAAAAGGAGACACGTATTGCGATTTCATATTTACTCTAAAGTAATAGTTTCAGGTTGGGGCAAAGATAGGTTAAAGAAGAAATTGATATTTTATGCTACACCTTTCTTATGGTGGTGATGTAGATGTCGCTTGGCGGCAAGATAAGAAACTTTCTGGGCGACGATCCTAAGAAGCTTGTTGATGAAATACTCAAGAGCATGAAAGAAGAGTATGGTGAAATTCCCTTTATTGCAAAATCTATGAGTAGTCAGAGACCAGAAGCATTTATTTTCAATGCCCTACAAACCCTATTTATATTGAAAAGGCCTAAAGCAGTTCCTCAAAAAACAGCGGAGCTCTTAGCCATCGCAGCCGCTACCGCCATTGGATGCGAACACTGTATAGATTTTCATATAAGGGCCGCTATGCGCCTTGGAGTGTCCAAGGATGAAATATTTGACGCCATAATGGTTGCCGGCCTAATCTCTCAGACGTCAAAATTAGCCGTAGGCCTAAGAAAGCTGGAGAGGGCTTCCCTATCAGATTCACCTTAGGGTTCCTTATGGAAGTGGTTTCCAGCGAATAATTCAGCTATATCCACTATCTTAATTTTGCTCCGAGATTTCAATAGATTTTGCAGACAGGAGGGGCAAGATGTGATTATAGCATCAACTCTTAACTTTTCCGCCTCATCTATTTTGAGTTCCGCAGCATTCCGAGCAGTTTCTTGGTCGTAGGCTCTCAATAAACCTCCTCCCCCACAACATATCGCTTCGTCCTTGCACTGATTGTATTCCTCAAGCTTCAACCCCGGAATACTTTTAAGCGCTCTTCGCGGCTCTTCTATTACCCCACATCCCCGAGCTAGTTCACAAGGATCTTGGTAAACTACACGTAGGTCACCCACAGATTCTGGTTTAATTTTTCCCTCCTCCACGAGTCTGGATATGAACTGGGTTATATGTTCCACTTTGAAGGGAACTTCAGTGATTTTGGGGTAAACATCTCTCCACATTCTAAAACAGGCGGGACACGATGTTACCAATGTCTTTATTTTGAGATCCTTGAAGGCCTTCACGTTTTCTTCTATAATTTTTTTCGCTTGCCCCAGTCTTCCCGCCATAAGTAGGGGAGCCGCACAGCAGTTCTCATCGGGGCCTAGAATTGTGAAGTCTACGTTTGCCTTTCGGAAGATTTTTATGGTCGCCAAAGGAATTCTTGCAGCGGAGGGGCTATATGCAGAGTTGCAGCCAACAAAATACCCTACCTCAGCTGGAACCTTCACCCTGTCTTCCACCGGCTCTTCTGATTCGTAAGTCCACATCAACCAGTCCTCCCTCTCTGCTCCATGGACATTTCCACTATCCTGAATATTATCTACTACTTGTTTTACATTTGTGGGAAGCTCATCTTCCCCTAATTGACTTCTAAGGTACTCAACGACTAGGGGAACCGGGACGCCTCTGGGACAGACCTTCACACAAGCCATGCACAGGGTGCAGTTAAAGGAGTTTTTGGCAGAGTGCTTCTCTCTCTCTGGGGTTCTGAAGCCCTCGGAGGCAAAATATCTAGAGTTTACTGGTGAACTTGCTCTGGCCACAGGGCAGAAGGCGATGCAGGTGCCACATCTTATACATTTGTCTGTTTTTTTGAGAAGTTCGGCTTTTTCACCCAATTCTAGCATCCCCTCAAATATTTTATTACTTCAACTGCTGATGAGTATCCTGTACATAGGGATGTTCCCAATCCTGTCATGTAATTTTCTGAAATGGCTGAACAGGCAGCAAAAATATTCTTAAAGCTCTTCCCGTTAAAGACAAGTCTCATCTTTCTATCAGTTTTAAAATACTCTCTTGCCTGTAGATTTAGGGATGCTTGAAAACCGTTTCCACCCTTTATATTGATTGTATCACTCATTAATTGTCCAGTGGCTATTATGACCACCTTGGACCATATTTCCTGTTTAGTATCATTTTCCACTATTTTGATTTTGCAGCCTTTTCCTGTATCCTTTATCTCAGTCGACTGCCATCCTAGTTTAATTTCAACTCCATTCTCTATACATGGCTTTTCTAGCAATTGTTGTAGTCTTAGTCCGGGAACAGAAGGCGGGAAGGACATAGTTTCAAAAACCTTAGTTCCCAAACTGTCTTCAAACTCATGTATGATCTCCTCTGTTCGACGCAAACCTAGAACTGGGGGAAACGCCAAATAATCATAGCTTCCCAAATTAAGCCCATTCAGACTTTTGATTATATCCTCACTATTAGATTCCAGCAAGAGCGCCAGCGGTACTGGTTGAATTTCGCTCCTATCCAGTTTTACATAGTCTGCGGCCACTCCCCAAATCTCTCTTAGTGAACGAGCGATTAAAGCTGGGGTGTGGTTTACCAGGTGGCGGAAACCAACTACCAAAACCTTGGAGCCTTCAAGGTTATCTCTTGTTCCCCTCATTATGCTGGACTGAGCCAATAGAGTGGGTTTAAACAGTCCTAGGGGAGTTAAAAGAGTCTCATTTGTTTCCAGATTTCCCTCATACCTAATAAAAGAATCATACTTCTCTCTAAACTCCCGAAAAGCTTCCAAAATTCTTTCCACGCCAACTATAGCGTAAGGGTGGCTGGGATTCCTACTAACAAAATCTTTCAGCACTTCCAAGGGCTTTTTGACATCCCTACCGTTAAAATACCCCAGAAAATCTATGGTTCCTGATGAAAGCACTGTGCTGCCTAGACCGGATGCAACCACCATAGTGGGGAGCTTCGCCTCGCTGGTTTTTCTGGCAGCCACCAGACCTGCCATACCACAGCCAATCACAGCTACATCAACTTCATGCATCCTCTTTACCTCGGTGTCTTATGTTTCCCACCATCTCAAACATGACTTTGGCGAACATGAGTTGCCTAAGTTGGTCTCCCCTAAGTATGTGAGCAACCTTCCACTGTTCATCTAGGAACTCGACTAGTGAATTCAAAGCTTGTTGCGCCGAAAATTTGAGGTCTTCAACCATGACTTCTGCGGCGCGATGCACGCAGAGTTGGCCTTGGCAGGTTCCCATACCCAATCTGGTGCGCCTTTTGACATCTCTCAAGTTCTTAGCGAATAATGCTTCAAAACTGTGAACTATCTCTGCTCTGGAAACTAGACTACACTCGCATATTAAGCCAGGTTTCTGAGGCATTGCCGACGACATTGTACCATACTTATTAATAATCTCTTTAGCGGTTAAGGAGTTAACTTGAAAACGCCTTTGAATCTCCTCAAGTGGTGGCGGGGGCCCCTCACTTCCAAGGATTGGCTCCTCTGCAGTTCTACAATTTGCTCTAATTCCCAGCTTCTCACAAACTAGGTCCGCTGTCTTTTCAGCCATAAGCCTATAAGTGGTGAGTTTCCCTCCCGTAATTGTTACAAACCCTTCCACTCCATCTTCCTCATGGTCAACTAATAACATTCCACGTGTAGCTGTACGTCCCGAACCCTCCCCAAAAAGAGGGCGAACCCCCGAGAAAGCTCTTATAATCCGAGATTCTGCAACAATGGGAATCATCTCCTCCCCCTCCTTCATAATTTTTTCAACCTCCTCATTTTCTGGAAGAATGTTATCCGGGTTTTCTACGAAGGTTGAGGTAGTTCCCAAAATCATTGTAGAATAGTGGGGTACGATTATGTCTCCATCCGAGGGGTAACGGAGATGATTAATCACATGATTTATTACTCGATTATTGAGAACTACTAGAGTACCCTTGTTAGGTCTAATATTCAGCTTTATTCCCACTTGCCTCGCAACAATACCTGCCCAGGCTCCAGTAGCATTAACCACAATTTCAGAAAAATACTTTTCACTCTTCCCGTTTCTCAACACCTCAACGCCTACAACTGCTCCATCACTTAATATGGGTCTGGCGCTGGTGTAGTTTAGAGCTTCGGCCCCATTCTGCAGTGCAGAAAGCACGTTGGAGACGACAAGTAAGAAGGGATCTATGGAGCCATCATTAACCCAAACCGCAGCTTTAATATTTTTGGTCAGAAAGGGCTCCTTCTCTAATGCTTCTTCAACTGTTATTTCTCTATGTTCAACTTTGGTTTTGCTACAACCTTTAAGAAAAGAATCTAAATATTCCAAGTCCTCATTTCTGGTTGCTACAAATAGCCCCCCAGTATCCTCAATGGTATGCTTGGCAATCCTTCTGAGAATAATATTTTCCATGGCGCATTCTTGCGCTGACTCAGGGTCACTGATTACGTAGCGTGCCCCACTGTGCAAAAGTCCATGATTTTTGCCTGAGGCTTCTGAGGCTAAGTCTCCTCTATCAACAAGTAGGGTGCGCACTCCCCTTAGCGATAAGTCTCTTAGAACACCACTTCCTACTACTCCTCCGCCTATAACAATTACATCAAATTTTGACATAGTGATCTCTACACAGAAAATTCTGAAAGCCTCGCGTAAATATTCTTATCCTTCAAAGCCATGTAAACATCATTGTGTACTTTATATAGCTTATCGTAAATCTCTCGATTCTTTTCATCAGGCTCCTTTCGCTCACCTATCTGCACCATACTTTCCGCTGCATCTGAAACACTTCTGTATATTCCTACACCCACACCAGCTAAAATGGCTGCGCCCAGTGAAGTGGCCTCCTCCACCTTCCCTCTAGCCACTGGAATATTATAGATATCTGCCTGAATCTGATTCCATAGTGGGCTGCGTGTGGCTCCTCCTGTGATTCTAACTTCCTCAAATTCTAGGCCTAATTCCTTCATAACCTCAATGTTTTTACGAACCTCGAAACAAGCGCCCTCCATTATAGCTCTGATGAGGTGCGCCCTAGTGTGGCCAAGAGCCAAGCCTACTATAACTCCTCTTGCATCTGGATCCCAGTAAGGCGCCCCCGCGCCCACAAAGTGGGGTAGTAAGATTATTCCTCCAGAGCCTGGGGGTGCCTGTTCTGCCACGCTGCATAGGATGTCGTAAGGATCTTTTCCCAATATTTCTGCCACATTCTTTTCTGGATGCCCCAGCTGGTCTCTAAACCATCTATATACGCTACCAGTGGTAAACATGCTAGCTTCAACAACCCATTTACCGGGATCGGCGTGGCAACTAAACAGTACACGTTTTTTAGGGTCACGCTTGGGTTTTTCGGTGTAAGCTAGGAGAAAGGTTCCTGTACCCATAGTTGCCTTAATTCTTCCCGGCTTTATTACCCCCACCCCTAATGCGCCACACTGCTGATCTCCCCCTCCTGTAACCACCGGTGTTCCTTCTGCAAAACCAGTCTCTCTCGCCGCCTTCGCGGTTACCTCTCCAATTTTTTCCCCGGAAGCATGTGATTCATTCAATTTTTCGGGTGGGATTTCCAAGGCGTCGCAAATCTTGTCAGACCACCTAAATTTTTCAACATCAAAAAGCAAAGTCCTTGAAGCATTTGACCAGTCGGTTACAAACATATTTGACAATTTCATTTCGATGAAGTCATGAACCAGCATGAATTTATAAGTGGAATTGAAAACTTTTGGTTCATTCTCTTTTATCCAGAGAATCTTGGGGGCTGAAAAATAAGGATCAACTGTGAGACCAGAGATCCGGTATACTTCATCAACACCCACTATCCTCTTTATTTCATCGCATTGTTTAACCGTCCTGCGATCCTGCCAAACAATAGCATTCCTCAAAGGATTTCCATCTTCGTCGACTGGAACCGTAGTCTCACGCTGATTAGTGACGCTTATACCGACAATATCTTCGGGAGCGATGCCTGCTTTTTCTATGGCCCTTTTCGAGGTGTTACAAACAGCCCTCCACCAATCCAACGCGTTTTGTTCCACCCAAGCTGGGCGAGGAAAAATACTCGGGTATTCTTCATAATCTCTAGAAATTTCCACTCCATTTTCATCAAAAATTATGGTTCGGCAACCAATAGTGCCCGCATCCACAGCCGCTATTAACTGCATTCACATTCACCTCTTTTAAACTTCCAAGGGGAGTAAAACAATCAGTAATATACTGATAATCTCTAATAAGAATAGCTCTCAAATACGAAACATTTAGCTATAAAAATATTTTTCATTCTTCACATAAAGGTAGAATCAAATAGATAACCTATTTCTTGTCTTTGGCTGCAAAGTGCTGTCTTCTAACCAGTCCCTAGGGCATTTGCAATTTAGCAAGCACCAATCTCTTAAAACACATAGAAGGCGGTGCTTATGTGCATTGTCTGAGGATAGCCTCACAGTTTTTTCAGAAATGTGGGGCTCAACAGTTGATAGATTACAAAAAAGCAATCCCATTTACAAATATGCAAAAAATCGTCCCTCCCAGTTTGGAACCCTAGATAGTTTACACGCCCATACTTATTCTCCGTTAAGAAGCACATTTACCTTCCACAAAATCTACATTTTTAAATGTGTCTTTCTCAAAAAAAGAAAATAAATAAGGGTCTTTTTGAGAGCTGGTGTGGAGCTAGAGACCTAGAATCTTTTTTAGCTTGTCTGGCTCCTCGCCCTCTTCAACAAAGACTTCTTTTTGTACTCCTACACGCTCCGCGTCGAATTTTCTGGCTATTCTACCACCTACAACTTTTTCTCGAACGCTACTTTTTTTACCTTGCCAGATATACACTGTATCGTGGGTATCTATCAAGAAAACATCCTCTGAGTCTAGAGACGCTTTGGATAGTGGCACTTGAACGAATTGTATATCATCGAGAGTTTCAAACTCTTCCCCTGATATCCTGTACATAACAACTGGGTGTGTTTTTTTCTCCATTTTTTTGAGTATAGATTTGGCGAGGTCTTGATCCACTATGCGCATTGGACCTACTGTTTTCCTAAATTCTAGTGGTTCACTACCTTGGTGTACTGTTTCTACGCGAGGTTTGCCTTTGCGTTGCTTATCTATGAGGTCGCTTATGAAGGCGCCAGCGAATTTTTCATCAACTGTTGTTTTTTCACCCAACCATATCCATATTCGGTCTCCAGCGTCGACAACATAGGTGTCTCCAGTTGAGAAAACAGGTTGCATTATTTCCTCATAATCGCCTTCCTTAACTAAGTAAATTTTTGCCAAGAGAAAACCTTCTACAATAATTTGTGCAATTTATATATTAAATTATTGTTATATTAAATTACCCCTATTGAGCGACTGGATGACGCCTTATTTAAAAGCTGAATTTTAATGGGAATTATGTTATAGAAACTTAGATTAACTTTTTAAATAGTTCTTTGATAAGGGTAAACAGCTTTTTGAGGTGTTATTATGAATGTGGCTATAAACTATTGGAAGAGAGTAGAAAATATTAGAGCGGCCATGGAAAGAAACGGATTTGACGTTCTAGTTTTAACGAGAAATAAGGAGCTTACCTACATTTCTGGGGTATTTATCCCTTGGAGAAGTGCAATGGTTATACCCCTAGATGGCGAAATTCAACTCTACACAGTGCTAAGTGACGCTGAAAGGATTAAGGATGAAACCTGGCTAGAAAATATTTCAGTTTACGCCCCTATTCCAACCCTTTCTTGGACTGATCAAGTAATTGCATACCTTAAACAAAACAATTTAGAAAAATCTACTGTGGGTGTTAACTTAGGCTACACAATTAGAGTTAATGAAGGATACCTATTTGCCTCCGAATATGAAGAGCTAAAAAGCGGGCTTCCAGACGCCGAGCTGAAAAACGCGGTTCAAGCCCTCGATGAGGTCATTGTAATAAAGGAGAAAGGGGCCATCAAGCTTTTGAGACAAGCTGCAGCAATCGCCGATATTGGTATTGATACGGCTCTGGAAACCATTTATCCAGGTATGAGCGAAACAGAGCTTGTGGGTGTTATCGAGGAAGCCATGAGACACGCGGGGAACCAATGGGCTTGGGCTCTAACTGGGGGTCACGAAGTTGGCACTGGCGACAGAGCCACATACCATATGGGCGCCACTACTCCCGCAACCCAGCGTATAATACAACATGGAGACAATGTAGTCGTAGACCTACACAGCATGTACGAAACATATCTGTCAGACCTCACGCATAATATCATCATCGGTAGTCCAACAAGTGAGCAGAAGAAACTTGCGGAAGTTTATGTCGAAGCTGTAAACACTCTCCTCGACTCTATGGGGCCCGGAGTGAAAGTCGGAGATATTGCCAAGAAGGTAACTGAAACTGTCACTAAGGCGGGATACGGAAGTAATGTGGTTCAAATGTTTGGTCACGGAATTGGTGCGATAGGAGACGAGTGGTATCTTCCCATAATCCAATATGGCCCCTATAGCGAGAAGACCTTGGAACCGAATATGGTAGAGATTGCTGTATGTATTTTAAATAAACCTGGGGTTGCAGGCTACCGCTTAGAGTACCCTGTGTTGATAACTAAAAGCGGCGCTGAGCCTCTAGCAAAGACACCTATAGAACCCACCATAATATAGAAAATCTCTAGCTAAACAATGTTAAATCAGACCGTTTTCCAAGCATTACTAAAATAGTATAGAAATCCTCCTTCAAAACCAAGAAATAGAGAAGCAATCTCCCTCCGCTTCCCCAAATTTTCGCATTTTTTTCCCTTTTGATTGTTTTTAGTTACACATCCAGAGCTTCATCTAAAATCTATTCGTGGAAAATACCCCCAGAAGGCTTGCTAATTACTTCAGAAAAAAGGAATACGCAGAAAAGTGTTGAATCTAGAAGCAATAAACTCTAATTTAACTTTGTCAAGTTAGAATTATTGAATAAAATTCATAAAATTTCCAAATGTTTTTTATATTAAAATTGGAGTTGCGGATTAATTTTTGTAATTTAAATTAAGTCACTGTTTTCTGAAGAAAAGTTTTATTATTCACGGATTGCCATTATTTATTAAAGTGAGTAGTGGAGCTGACCTTTGTGTCATTTATTGAAGAGCCTCATCTTACTCGAAGTAGGCAAAGATTCAGACTTTTAGCTTCCAATTGTGATAAACTCATTAAATCGGTTCTTCAAGTGGTAAATAGCTACAAAGATGGTGGTTTGAACAGACAGGAATTTTTCAGGGATATTCGAGATCGCCAAAAAATAGATGTTGGTGTCTTAGACAAGGAATTTCTAGAAGAATTGGAGAACAGTGCAGGTATTTTGTACATGCGGGGCGAGTACCGTCTTAATATGAACCGCTTATTAATGCTAATAAACATGTTTCTCAAAGAAATCGAGCGGGTTGATAAAGATAGGGCTGATGAATTAAGAAAAAATGTTAATCAAATTAATCTCAAAATTGACACTCTTACCGGCGAGACCACTGAGGTTGCAAAGACCGCTAAAACAAAGCTACCAGAATATGAGGAAATCGAAAAAGAAGAAATAATTCAAGAACCCGCTGTAGTGGGGGAAAAGGCGGGATTAGAACCTGTAGATAAAGCTCTCACCACCTATATTAAAGAGTATGACAAACTAAGCCTTGTACAGATATCCTCAGTTTTAGGCATATCTGAAAATGAAGTCAAGAAGAGATTAAGTTACCTGTTAGAACAGGGGATTCTAGTCGGCAAAATACAAGATGAGTATTTCCTAAGAGAAGCAGTAAGTGTGATACCAACCCCATCAGAATTAGTAAAAGCAGAAGCTGTCACAGAGGTAACAAAAATCACTAAAGAGGCAGTTACACCGACACAAGAAGTAACCGTGAAACCGCCTGCGATAAAAAGTATTGAGACGCCTATGGTTGAAGAAGCCATCGCTAAAAAACCAGTTCTTAAAGAGCTCGAGGTTGAGAAGCCAGAGGTAATAAAAACCACTGTTGAGGAGCCTGTAGTTGAAGAGCCCGTAGTTGAGGAGCCTGTAGTTGAAGAGCCCGTAGTTGTTGAACGTATCGAAAGTGTGGTCACTAAGGAGGCCGTTGTTGAGACGCCTATGGTTGAGACTGCAGAGGTGGCGCCGCCTGAAGAGGTGACTTATACCCCTAAAGAGATCAAGGAGATTTACAAGAGGATGAAGATTTTTATTGAGATGGTTTCCCAAGTTCTTGAAATGGTTGTAGTTCCCGATAAGCCTGGATTTGATAGGAAGGCTCTGTACAAGTTGATTTATGATTACTACTTCCTTCCCATCGATGGGTCTTTTGATGTGGAACCATTTAAGGAGCTAGCCAAAGAGGGAGTAGTTCGCGTGGAGGAAAACTGGATTAGAATTGACTTGGGCAAATCCCTTTCACTTTTCAAAAACAAGTACCTTCCCGGGATTAGGAAGGTTAAAAAGAGAACCGCGTCTAAGCTGGAAAAAGCTTTAGACGAAAACATAGAGCAAATGATAAATAATCTCCTAAAGACTAGTGCTTAGCGGCGATGAGGGTCGTTCAGATTAGTCTGATTCACTCCATTTTTGGGCTCTGAATGGGTAGAGGGTTCCCATGGTTACTTCCTTGTGAGGCAGAATAGAAAGAATCCAAATCTCCGGCTACGGTTTTGGTTGATTTTATAGGTTAGATGTTCTTGCAGTAGCCTATTATTTCAAAGTCTTCTTCGTCGAATTCGTTGGCAGTCCATTCTTCTATTTCTTTTATCATTTCTTTTATTTTTTCTGGCGGTCCGTAAATTGTATCCTTTGTTACGTTAAGTCTGTATTTTGACTTTGCGCAATCTTCTATGGCTAATTTTAGGAATTTTTCAGCTTTGTCTTCGGATATACGAAACTTTTCAGCTAATCCCGGAATTATCTGCCTCTTTTTTTCCACAAGTTCGACAGAAGAAACGTTCTCGCTCATTTCCATATGGGCTCCGTTATACTTTTATTGTTTAGGGGGTTTAACTTTTTGCTTATTCTCTTTTTTATTTTTCTATTATTCTATACTGTGCCTTCTAGTTGCCATAGTTCCTGTACTAATCTAGGAAGGAATGCTCCAACGTCGCTTATTATCCCTATGGCGTAGGTTCCTCGATCTGTAAGTTTTGTAACCACCGCTGGGTTTATGTCTATACAAATTGTTTTTACAGTGGATGGGAGCATGTTTCCCACAGCTATGGAGTGTAGTGTGGTTGCGAGCATAAGTACTAAATCTGTGTTTCTCAATGCCTTCCTCATTGCGTCCTGTGCTTCCATTACGTCAGTAATGACATCCGGTATAGGGCCATCGTCTCTTATGGATCCTGCAAGTACCAGTTCCACATTGTTTCTTATGCATTCGTACATGATTCCGCTTTTTAGGATTCCCTTCTCAACCGCGTCCCGGATTGAGCCTGCTTTTCTGATTACATTTATAGCCATTAAGTGATGGCGGTGTCCTCCTTCATAGTTCTCAAGTGTTTTTAAATCCATTCCGAGGCTGGTTCCGTACAGAGAGTTCTCTACATCATGTACTGCTACTGCATTTCCTGTTAGTAGCGCCTGAACGTAACCCATTCTTATTAATTCGGACAGTGCTGCCGATGCTCCAGCATGGATGACTGCGGGACCCGGAACCACTACGATTTTTCCGCCTTTTTTTCTAAGCTCAAACATCTCTTTTGCTATCATGCGTGTAAGGGATAAGGTGGGTTTTTCTGATGATATGGCGCTGCTCATAAAGCTGAAAACCTCTTTTTTTCGTGACCTTTCTGGGGGGATAACTTTTATGCCCTTGTTTCCAACAACAACTAGTTCCCCCTTCTTTACTTTTCTCATTGGTATGCTGTAGGGTTTACCCTCTCTAATCACTATGACTTTGTCCATTTCTTGGTTTTCTGTTTTTATCCATTCCCCGTTTATCATAATAAATGTGGGATGATTAGTCGTTGAATAGAAATTATCCGGTAGCACTCCATCGTCAGGGGCGGGGATTAGTTCTGCGTCCACCGCCTTTTCAGTTACCACCGCACCTAACTTCTGAAGTTCCGCAAGAATCATATCGAGGTGTTGTCGATCTTTGCCAAAAATGCGTATATGGGCGTGTGAATACTCGTTTTTAGTTTTCCCAATCCTGAACTCCAGTACCTCGAATTCTCCGTTTAAATCATAGATTGCTCCAAATATTTTGGGAAGTATCATTGAATCTATTATATGCCCTGTTAACTCAATCTCAGCTTCAATCAATATTTATTCCTCTTTTAGGTTGGTACAGGCCTTCCTAGGTAAATTGATGCGGTTTTTGGGTGTTTGTTTGTTCTGTTTTTTATAACTCATATTTTGGTGTCTTGGGTGTGCAATAAGAATTGTATATTATAATATTTTTGGAGTTATTTTTGGCACTGCTAAACCCGGTTTACCTTCTGTGTGTATTATAGTTTTGTCTTCTTCTGCTCTTTTTTGGTTTAAACCAAGCTCATATCCATTCTTTAAAACTTAGGGTTTCCTGTTTCAAACGATACTTTTCAAAACTTCTTCAATTCGTATGTGGAGGCTTATGTTGGGTTACCTCTGCTTGGTTCTTTTGAAAAATTATTGTAGTAAGTTTTTGTGGCTTTTATATATGATTTTACAATAATTATGGTGAAACTTTAGGGCAATTTAAGTATCTTGAAAAAGTGGATGATGAAAATATGCAGGATATTTTGGGAAAAATGTCTAGGTCTAATTTGCATCCTTTTCTGTGCCTTATCCTTCTATTACAAATTAAGTTTGTCTTGTTTAAGGTTGGTCAGCTGACCTTGAGCACCAGTTTTGTGAATCTTTCTCACTCCATTAACTCAGAATCATTTGTCCTGCCTTTTCTCATATTTTTTGGTGCAGTGTTTTTTGATGGAAAAAAGGTGCCTTTTTCTCGTTATCTCCTAACGCAGGATAAAATTAGATTACTTAGGGGAAAAAATGTCTTATCAGAGGAGACTGTTTTCCAATTACTTCCCCCTTCTGAAAAGGATGGATTTAACTCTCCCTTGTGCCAAAATTTTTTGGTTCCAGATGTAGAGCTAGATGAGCAACTGGAGTATGCGTACGAGATAAATGTTAGGGGGGAAACAATTTCTCCTTGCCTTTACATTTTTTCAAAGCAACCAATCATTGAAGAAGATTTAGATGAAAAAGTTCAATCTGTTCTGTCAACCTTTAACCTAGGCGCCGATTATACTAGAATGCGTTTCGAGATATTGGAAGAAGAGTTTTTGGGTTTGATAGGAGGAGCTTATTTCACTGCGATTCGAAAGGTTAAGGGTGAAAAAAATATTTTAATTCTGGACGCGGATGGAAACCCAACTTACATTGCTGTGCTTACTTTGAAGGGTGCCCCAAATTGTGAATCACTAGATCCACAGTGCTTAGATCTTTTCTTGAAATCTATTGAAAACTTGGATACAAATTTAAATCTCGTAATTCCTTTTCGATTTTTAAAAAGAAGGAAATCTGAACAGACTTATAAGAACTTAAAAACAAGTGTTCGGGTTAAAAGTAAAACTCCAATTAAATACTGTGAAGCCTCTCCCTACATAGTTGTGAGGGGCGCCTCTCTAGAGAGCATTAAAAATCACATGAAGAGAGTGCACGCCGCCGCCAGTGCTGCATGGTCCGGAGTTAGGGAAAGAATTAATGTAGAGTTCTTGGACTGTAGCATAATTAAAAAATTCCTACACAACATAATTTGTAGGCGACTCCTTCCAGATAAAGATGTCTTTTTCATAAAAAATTTAAGTATTTATTTGAAAGTTCCCACTTCAACTAACGAGAAAAAGTTAAACTTTCCAATTGCCAATGAAAATCTGAAGGGCAATATTTCTAACAGCGATAAAATCCTATTGGGCGAAACTGCTTTGAGTGGACGCACAGTATCCGTTTGGATGGATTATGAAAATTTGTTACACTACGTGGTCATTTTTGGCGAATCCTACGAAAAATCTTTTTTTATAATGAGCTTCCTCAAAAAAATTAAGAAGCCTTGGATAGTTTTCGATTTTAAGGGCGATCTCTCAAAGTTGAAGGATCTGTTTAATGATTCAATTTCATTTTTCAGTCTTAATTCTGGGTCTGAGCAACTTAAAATAAACCTCTTTGATCCTAAAGATAAATCGCCGGAGGAACACGCCTCATTCCTAATTAGTATTTTCAAAAAATTTTTTGAAAACAAATTGGAAAATATGCAGGAGCCACTTCACAGAATTCTGAGTCACTTCAGTAATGTGTTGAGATGTGAACATGGTCTCAGAGAGTTCGACAACGCCTTTAATGAAGTACTAAAAATTAATGATTCTAAAAAGCAGACCATCATAAGAGAACTTACACTCTTGCTCCACAATCTTCAGCAAGGTGTCCTAAGTAATGTTTTCAGCAGTAGCCACTCTAACATAGGCACAGAAATAGCTGATAAGCGTGTAATCATCGATTTAAATCATCCATACTCTGAAACAGATGCGACTGGCATAAAATTTCTCACAACCTATATTCTAGAAATATTATCTCGTGGTTCGTCTGAGATAGTAAATGGCTTAAAGCACGTAACGGTAATAAACTGCCCCGAAAACGGTTCAGAACTGATTAATTTTTTAACCAAGAAAGTTTTAGATAAATCCACTTTGCTAAAAAAAGGTGAGGGTCTAATTCTATCTGCCACCCATCCTCAAGACTTTAAAAGCATCTATAGTTTGGATTCATGTTATACAATTATTTTTGGCGGTCTAAGAGAACCTAGAAGAGGTTCTGAAATAATAGGTGGGATAAATCCAGAAGAAATAGAGAATCTCGGCGGGAAAGCTTTAATGATAATTCCGGGAACAGGAAACAAAATAAAATTTGAACCTATTTGGGATAAAAACCTAATTAAAAAAGAAGCGACAATTCCTGCGCTTAAAGTTGAACCTATCGATAACCGTTTCAAAGCACCGGCCACTTTGGAAATGGAAGAGGCTAGTGACAAACTTGAGTTGAAACATCAGCCCCTCCCAGTAAAGAATACCTTCGTGACCGCCGATCAATTTCTCAGAGGAGTCCGTAACTCGAAAATTTCATTCGAACCCCCATATAATTTAAGTAGTGAGCAGGTCGCAGTCCTCATAAATCAGGTTTTAGCCATTCTTGATAGTGAAATATACTTAACAGATCTTTTTATATCAAAAATAATAGGAATACCCCCCAAGACTGTAAACAAAATTATGCGTGAAGTCTTAAATACAGATTCGGAAATTCAAAGAATATATGTTCCCGTAGTTGGAAGCAAAACCAATATTCCTCTGTACTACTCCAAATTCGGACCCAAATACGAAAATGTGCAGGACAAGTATTTGAAGGATATACTAGAGGAGATGTGCTTTAAAAACGGCATCAATTTCTCGCTAAAAAGAGATACCGAAACCGGAGCAGATGGTAAAATTGAATCCTACACTTTTAAACTGTTTGTTCATATACCTAACGATGATGAGCTAAAAAGCACATTTCAAAAATTATTTTTGAAGTTTAACAGAGTTGCAGTTTTGTTCCTCCACGAAAAAGATCTTGAAAAGGCCGAGAAGCTGAACAGTCAATGGAAAATACCTATACTTATGGGTAGCCTAATCAATCTTAACACATTTCTCACAGAAATAGTGGAGTCCTCTACCGAAAAAACATCCAACCCATCCTACACTCCAGAGAGAGATTTACAAGAGTTAATATCCTGGCTTCGAACCGAAACTTAACCCAAAAGAAAGTATTCATAATTTAAACAGAAATTCTGCAAAATAACCAAAAATAAACCTTATAGAAAATTTTTCGCTTATCAAAAAAAGTTTACTTTTATGACTTCGAATTATGCGTTTCACACTTCTAATGCAGTCCAAAAAATATGAGTAACTATATCTATCCTATTATCCTTGGAGCTTTATTATCCTTTATGCTAAAGAAGTATGCGACCAAGGCTCTTAAAGAGTAGTGGTGTAAATTCGTTATGCTCTGGACTAATGGAGCGCATTATTTTTCAATGAAACTCACTATTTTAATCATTATATGCTATAAATAAGTGGTTGGATGCCGCGATGGGTGACAAATTTGATGAAGCTTTTTCGGAGCTGGTTGCGGGGGTGGAGGCGCACGGTAGTAAGGAGTATAAGATTGCCTCACAGCACTTTAAGAGGGCTGCGGAACTTTTTAAACAGTTAAGGGAAGAGGAACTAGATGAACAACTTCAGACCACTGCTGCGGGAAACTTTTATCAGGCCCGCGCTAATTATCATCAGTCTATTGCGGATTATCTGAACTTTAAAATGCAAGATTATGAATCTGCTGCAAATAGTTACAATAACGCTGTTGCTGACAAAAAAATCGCTATAAATATTGTGAAGGATTTACTAAAAGAAGGGTGGATTAAAGACCAAAAACTTCCCTTGGAACTGGAGGCAGAACTAAACGGACTTGAAGCGGCAAGGTTTGAGTGTTTAGCCCAAACTGCGATCATAAATAAAAATCTAGAGAAGGCAGCGGATCATTTCCGAGAGGCTTACGAAGCTTACGAGAATAAAGAAAAAATCGAAGAAGCTCTGAAGAATACATACGAAGAAAAACTGGCTAGAGCTGACAAGATTAAGTGTGAGGGCTTGTACCACGAGTGCTTGGGTATCTACTACCTTGAAAAAGGTAAGAAGAAGCAAGCTAAAGGACTATTAATCAAGGCTAAAGAAAGATACGAAGAAGCAGTAAACCTGAATCCAGAATTTCAGGTTTTAAGCAAAGCCCTTGAAAGAGTAAACCATATACTTCTTAAACTCTAATTTAATTCCCCACTCATCTTTCCAAGCATTTTTTCAGTTTTCAAAGCCCTTTTTGCAGTCGCGTGTAGAAGCGAACAAGTGCTCCCGTTGCTTTAACCGCTCTCTCTACTTCAGTAAAAACTGGAATCCGAAGTTTATGTAGGCCACTAACCACACGCTCATAACAGTCATTTTCAATCTGGATACACGCCGCCACAATTGGCTTTAACCTTTTTTCTGCTGCTTCCTTAAAGGCTCCTTCCATATCAAACTCTATCTCCTTCATAAGTTCAAGCACAAGGATTATAGCGTCTACATTCTCATCTTCAAGGAGGGCTTCCACTGCGATTTTGTGTTTGTTTCCCACCTCTACACCGTCAAGACGGCTTGGAGGCCAATAATCCACAGGGTTTACGGTTTTTGTGCGCTCATTTAGCACTTTTGCTTTTAAGATTTTAACTGTGTTCGGGCTGAGATCGGCGATTTTTAATCCATTTTTTTCTAATGATCTTAAGCCTAAATCAATCGCACCAGAGGAGGGGCCCACTATTGCAACTCTATTACCCTTAGGTTTAGGCGAGAGAACGAAAATCTTAGCTAATTCAAATATTTCAGTATAAAGGGATGCACAGATAGCTCCTGCCTTAACTAGTTGCTCTCTTCTCTCCTCAGGGCAATGCAAAATTACAGGCTTCTGACTGGAAATTTCCCTAACCACAGCTACAATTTCATCAGTAATTCTTCTAAAATATGCTGTAATAACCCTAGTAGAGGGATCTTGTGCAAAAAATCTGAGTAGCTCTCCTTCGCTGACATCACAGGTATTTCCTAAATGGACTATTTTGTTGAATCTTAAATCGTCTGGCTGCCACCATCCAAGTCCCCCAGAAAGCCCGCCACTTTGACCAATAAAGCTCACCTCCCCTGCTTGGAAATTTCTAACAGGAGTAAAAGTTGTGGCGAAACGATTGGTGTAATCTATTAAACCTATAGTATTGGGGCCAATAAGCCTCAAATTGTTCTCCTTAGCTATACGAGTGAGTGTTTCCTCTTTCTTTTTTCCCCATTCGTCGCATTCGGAGAAACCCGAGGATTGCAAGATAATGTTCTTAACACCTCTTCTAGCCAACTCTTCAACCGCATCCACCACTAGATCTGAAGATAAAGCAACAATTGCTGTCTCTGGAACTTCTGGGATATCTTTAACAGCTTTAAAGGCGGGAAAGCCAAGAATACTATCCCTATCAGGGTGAACCAAAAAGACTTTGCCAGTGTAGCCGATTTCGATTATGTTCTTTAAAATCTGGTTTCCAAATTTTCCAGGAGAGTTTGAGGCTCCCAGAATAAGGATGCTTTTAGGATTAAAGAAAGATTCTAAACTCATCTTCAATCCCCATACCTAAACGCCTCTAAGATGCTGGAACACGCCCCACAACGCACACATCCAGCACGATTCCTAGAAGGATCAAGATTGTATTCAGACAAAATCTCGGCGACCTTTCGGTAAAGATTTATCATTCTTCCGGCATTCGGTGGGTTACGATTCTCAAACTCAGTTCCCAAAATCGGTCTGAAGGGAACCAAAAAGGGAACAACTCCTAACCTGGTGACTATTTCCACCCCCTGTAATATGCTTTCATCATCCTCTCCTAAACCTGCAATAATATAAGTACTAACCTGCGCCTCCCCAAATAGTTCCACCGCTTCTCTCCACGCCTTCAAATACTCATCAAAACTGACCTGAGCCTTACCCGGACATACACTTTCTAAAACTGTCCTGTCAAAATTTTCTATGTGAATACCAACCGTATCCACACCCACATCTGCTAATAACTCCAAATAACCAACACTGGGCGGCTCCAGCTGTACATGGATTGGAACATCATAGTTTTCCTTTAATTCTCTAGTTGTTTCTGCCAGAATTTTTGCTCCTCTGTCGGGCGTGCCGGGAGTGCCGGTAGTTAATGTGATGTGGCGACAGACACCTTCTTCAACTGCTGCTCCCACAACCTCTACCAACTCTTTGGGATTTTTTCTTGGAACTGTTGACCCATCCTTTAGTGAATTTTCAATCCCACAAAACTTACAACTCTGGCCAGTGGACCAATATACACATTTCTGAAGAACCGTTGTTGCCAAACAATCTTTACCGTGGAGGAGTGCTATTTTATACATGGGTTGTCCGCTGGATGTTTTTAGAGAATAAAACCTGGGGGAATCAATTAATTCTATATTGGTGATCTTCTCTCTATCTTTGTAAAGAGACCAGCTGGAACCGAGCCTTCTTAAAATAATATCCGAATTTTTTACAAAGTGAGGCCACAGGGGAACATTAACTACAGAGTTATTGGGTAAAATCATGAATCTTCCGCCAGCTGGGCCGGCTCCTGCCTTCCTCCCCTTTTCGATGCTGTCTTCTGTCTTAACCCCTTTGCAGAGGAGCTCTGTCTTTAAATTCATTAGTTTCAAGAGATTTCCCGGCTTTTTGTTAACGAAATTTTCGGCAACAAATTAAAGATGTCTAAACATATATACCTTTTGCCACCAAAAATAGTATAATATGCTGGTTTTTAGAGATGGCTGCGTGAAGAACAAAGAGAACATCGTATGCCCCCAAATCCCCCCACAATGGGGCCACACAACGAGGGAAATCAAAATAGATATACGGCATATTCTCTATGCAAAAATGCGATTGTTAACCATGCATCTAAAAACTCTAAAAAGTAGAATTGAAAATATTCATTCTAGTTTTGTACGTCTAGTTTACCTCTATACAAAAAATAGAAATAGCGGGGGAGTTTATAATTATCTGAGATTAGCGCGTCAGAAGGAAGGAAGTAGAATTGGTTACAGAATTAAAGGAAGAAAAATTCAAGGAGTTTGTTTCATCGAATCCTATAGTGTTAGTAGATTTCTCAGCAACTTGGTGTGGTCCCTGTAGAATTCAGGGAAAAATTCTAGACGGTATTGAAGCTAAATTTGGGAATAAAATTGCGATAGCCAAAGTTGATGTTGACCAAAATCCGAATCTTGCACGAGATTTTAACATTTACGCAGTACCTTCACTAGTATTTTTCTACAAAGGACAGCCTGTAGTTTTTGATGTAGAATCTGAAGAATCAACTGAGGAAGAACTGATAGAATCCTCAAAGTTAGTGGGGGTTCAAAGCGAAGAAAACCTTGAAAAAATTATAGAAGAGCTTCTCTCACAAAAAGACTCCAAGTAACCAAAAATAAACATTCATCCCACCTTCCTCACCCTTGGTTTATTTTTTTCTATTTTTGCGGAATTTAAGTCTATAGTGGGAATGCTGAACTTACTTTATCAAACAATTTTTGGAAATCTCCAAATCCCGCAAGAAACAGGAGCAGAAATTGGCAAAAACAAAAAACCAAAAAATTCACAAACGATGCGGAATATGGGATAAAAAGAATAATACAAAAATTTTTCTACAGTTCACACTGACACTATGTTCCTCGTTAGTGAATGGGGGTGATTAGGGTTATGCGGTCTAGTCTGAAGGTTCGCTTCCTGTTCTTCAGGTAGCAGTAGGCTTCAACGTACTGTTCCCTACGTCTTCTGCCG
>Ga0136652_1000169_pt1 | contig 36510 bp, 13 predicted proteins | sample ConPoolayeEmetaG_FD_94864 | JGI IMG/M metagenome (GOLD analysis project Ga0136652, IMG submission 94864) | Hot spring microbial mat communities from California, USA to study Microbial Dark Matter (Phase II) - Cone Pool mat layer E metaG... ...
AGCGGGTCAGCCATTGGTTGCCAGACAGGGTTAACAGAGGCAATAGCTACATATTCTTTCTGCTGTCTGCTGTCCCAGATGTAAAAAGTAATGGTATCACCGGCACTGGCTCCTTCATCAACATTTTCTGTGGTATCATCATCACCGTAAACAGGCATAAAACCATAAAGACCTTGTTTCCCTTCTTCCACCACAAAGGCACCACAGCAAACTCCCTGCGGGTCAAACGCACCCACTTCATCACCTGGCTGTGCTTGTTCTCCGTTAATGGTTACTGTCCCGTAGAATTCTCTTACTCTATCAGTGAGGGCTACTGGAGTGTAACGACGACCGACTAAACTGAAATTAGCAATAACGGCTTTCGCCGCAGTCATGGTAACTTCTGTGGGATTTTCTGTCCCGGAAAGATCACCACTCCAGCCAGTAAAATTGAAGTTAGGATTAGCACTGGCACTCACTTCCACAATAGTATTGCTATCATACCAGCCACTGGCAGGAGTGATACTTCCTCCAGCCGCAGGACTAACCTTGGTACTCAGGTAATACTGCACCTTCCACTGCCAGGTGATGGTGGAATTCTGCGTGATGGTGAAAGTTACAGAAGTACCTTCTCCGCTTGCCGGAACATCTCCGGTACCAGCCCAGCCTGTGCAGACATAACGGGTAGTCCCAGCTGTTACCGGTGAAAGTACCGAGACAGTTACCTGTGTGTTTTTGGCATAGGAATGAGTACCAACACCAGGACTGGGTGAACCATAAGCACTGGCTACAGTAAGATTAACCTCACCAGCGAAAACTGCTGTGGCAGTCCTTGGCCCGTTCATGGTAACTGTCGTGGGGTTATTACTTCCGGAAATATCACCAGACCAGTGACTGAAAACATAACCAGGATTGGCAGTAGCCTGGACCTGGACAACTGACCCGGTGTCATACCAGTTACTGGCTGGTGTGATTGTGCCGCCTTGCTCCGGGTCACATTGAGTTGTCAGGTAATACTGCACCTTCCACTGCCAGGTGATGGTGGAGTTCTGCGTGATGGTGAAACTTACAGAAGTACCTTCTCCGCTTGCCGGAACATCTCCGGTACCAGCCCAGCCTGTGCACACATAACGGGTACCAGAAGGACCAGCTACAGGTGAACTCACAGAAGCAGTTACCTGGCTACCTGAATTATAATAATGAGTGCCCACACCTGGACTGGGTGAACCATAGGTACTATCCACTCTTAAGGTTAACTGGGTACTGCTGGTGCTAAGGTTGATATTTATCCGGGCAGCATCTGACCAGATTGGTGTCCCTGGCCCTAACACAATGGCATCAAAAACCTGGTTGGTGCTGGCCTGCCAGACCTTGAAAGTAATAGTATCCCCTGGTCTGGCTCCCTCATCTATACCTGGTGTGGAATCATCATCACCGTAAACAGGCATAAAACCGTAAAGACCTTCTGTGGTGATGGTGTAAACACCACAGCAAACTCCCTGCGGATCAAATGCAGCTACTTCATCACCTGGCTGGCCTGGTGCACCATTAATCTGGACTGAACCATAAAAGTCGCAGGAGGTAGGTGTGGTACTGACAATGGAAAAATACCCGGCCAGGCAGACCCGGGTAAAGACAAATATAACAAATGAAATTATAATTTTACCAGCTACTTTTTTGCCTGACATATACACCTCCTACTCAGTAACAAAAAGGTTAATCTCAAAACGCTCATGATTTTTTGTCCAGATGGCTTTTTCAGGACAGTCTACTTTTGCTGGTTTCCCATTAATTTTGAAGGAAATGGTATCACCTGGTAAAGCACCCTCGTCTAAATCAGTGGTTGGGTCATCACCGTAGACGCAGAGATACCCAAACAAGCCGGGCTTTTTCACCACAAACTTTCCGCACAGAGTCCCCTGCGGGTCATAAGCAGTAATCACATCTCCTGGTTTCACCGGTGTACCGTTAACATAAGCTTTACCAAAAAAATCTACTCCGACTGGTGTTGGTATTACCTTCAGTTCTTCAGCTGCCTGGCAGGTCAGGACAAGTGCTACTACCGCCACTGTTTGCGCAAGTACTCTCTTCATTTTCTCCTCCTTGCACAAAATTTTTACAGTGCTTCCCACCGGAAAGAAGCTGACTGATTCATCTTAATCCAGTAGCCATATCCCGGGCCAAAATAATGTAAGGTGCTGAACTGCGGAAGAAGCGGGTCAAAAGTTTTAGCCCCGGTACTATCAAAACCGCGCACTACAGTATAGTAGCCACTAATCATGTTCAAAACCTGACCGACACTGGTAACACGAGTAAAGACATTCACTCCTTCAGGAAAGGAAACACCTGGCTGGCTGGCAGAATCATAATAAACCTGGTCAGCCCAGTAACCGACAAGATTCCAGCCAGCGTTTAAGGTGATAGTAGCATTTGTATCTACTGGTTCACCTTCTAATTCCAGGGTACCAGGCTCATTCATCTTAATCCAGTAGCCATATCCTGGTGCGAGATAATGTAAGGTACTGAATTGGGGAAGAAGCGGGTCAAAAGTCTTTGCTCCATTAACATCAAAACCACGCACGACAACATATTTACCCGCAATAGAATTTAACACTTCAGACAGACTGTTCACCTTAACGTAGTTAACACCAGTTAACATGGGTATCCCTGGCGGACTGGCACTGGCATAATAGCAATTCTTAAGCGGGAAACTTATCAGATTCCAGCCGGTAGAAAGAGAAATGCGCCAGCGATTGAACCCGTTAAGGTTCACATTACGGTTAAATCCATCCTGCCAGGTAGGTGTATCAGGACCAAGAGTAGTGGCAAGGTAGATTCTGTTCTCAGACGCTTTCCAGATTTTGAAGGTGATGGTATCACCTGGCTGGGCTCCTTCATCAATAGCCGGTGTAGTGGTATCATCACCGTAGACCGCCATAAATCCATAAATTCCAGAAGCTGTCACACGATAAGTCCCGCAGCAGACACCCTGGGGGTCAAAAGCCGCAATCATATCTCCGGGTTGCACATCAATACTGTTGATAGTGGCAGAACCGTAAAAGTTAGTCCAGGTACTGGTAAGGGTCACCAGGCCAAAGGGGAAGTAATAAGTAGCAACAACTGTACTGCTGGGATTCATCCCTTCTTTAAAAGCTTTAACTTTTATGGTCGTGGTGCTACTGATTGCAAGAGGTGTACTGTACACAGGGGAAGATTCAGTGGGTTCAGTTCCATCAGTAGTGTAGCGCAGAATAGCACCGGATGTAGCACAGGAAAGGAAAACATTGATATTGCTACTATACGCACCGGGATCGGGGCTGAACGATGGATTAGCAACAGTTTCCAGTATTGTGTAAACTCCAGTGGCAGGAAGACTGGTATTCATACCGGCTTTCCAGGCCCTGGCGGTAAGCGTGGTGGTGGTATTAATGGTGATTGGTTGGGTATAAACAGGTGAGGATTCGTTCGGGCTGGTTCCATCTGTAGTATAGCGAATTGTAGCCCCGGTTGTCGCACAGGTGATGGTGACATTCTGGGCAGTGCTGTAAGTACCTGGTGGTGGAGAAAACTGCGGGGTAGATACTGTAGAATTATCAACAATTAAATTATCACCTGTGGTGGTAAAAGTTCCATAATCATCTACAAAATAACCAGAAAATGTTTTATCGCCAACAGTCCCTGAAGGAACACTGACAGTATAAGTTATGTAGTAAGGGACATCCAGCCTGTTCGGACTGTAATTGAGCCATTTGTAAGTATTGGTATCAGAAATCCAGGTGTCATAATTTGGTGTGGCTGCTGTAATACTCCAGCCTTCCGGTAGACTTTCCCTGATAACAATGGAATAAACCTGATCCGGGATAACAGTCAGTCTCACCTGGAAAGTTGTACCAGCAACATATCCCTCGGGTAAATCTCTGGTAACAGAACTAGCAGAAAAGGCAGAAAAAGGAAGGGAAAGAAGTAAGAGTAAAACCAGAGATATTTCAGGTATTATTTTGTTTCTCACAGTTACCCCTTGTTTTTATTTTATCAGCATCCTTTCTCTCTGTCAAGAGAAAGGCTTATATTTTTTCCGACCGAAGTTTTTTCCAGGCAAGCAGAAGGGATAACTCCAGCAAAAGTGCTGGCCACCATCCTGTCAGAATCAAACTGGCTATGCTTGCAACAGGGTAAAGGCACAAACGCGTTAGCAATTTAAGCAGGGGCCTGCCCGTCAGGTACCTTGCTGCTACCGGACCGTGACGATAGTACCAGCGGATAAACCAGCGACCAATTACGTATCTGGCAAGAATTCTATCCCTGAAGACTCTTAAAATCTGGACTTCCCTGACTAAAGGAGAACCGAAGGCCACTGTGGCAATAAAACAGGGACCGTTACTCCCGGTTTTTCCCGGTATTACCGGACCGGAAGGGTCAACAATAATTCCGTTAGCTACTCCGTCTGCATCGCCCTGTCCACCATCGGTCAGGCTTATAATGGCTATATTTCCTTTTATTTCTGCATCAGGAAATTCTTTCCAGCGTTGTCCTTCTGGTTTCGTCTCATCATACTTATACCAGCCACACCCGGCTGGTAAAACCTCAGGAAAAATAAACCGCAACCTGATAGTTTCACCTTCCGGAAGTCCTTCCACCCGGGTCAAAAAAATCCCATAAGGTGCTGACATACCCGGGTAAGCTACATCTCTTCCTGCGAAATAGGTCAACTGATAGCCGTCAGGCGATTCCACCAGAACAGCATGATTGGCAAACGAAATAATTTTTGTATCCGGGGGTAAATTATACTCTGGATTGTAACCGTAGAAAATCAGATTTTCTGCTGAGGGTTTCTGTGTATCAGGAACTCCATCTCCATCTTTATCCTCAGTCTGATTTTCTGCTACTGTGCTCACCTGTAACTCTGACCAGGCGGAAGTGCGGTTAAGACTATCTACCGCCCTGCCCCTGATGGTATATGTAGAGCCTGGCTGGAGAACCCTAACAGGAATCCAGCCGGTAGTTAAATCTCCTGATTCAACCTTAGCAAAGTAGACAATTTTTTCATCTGACCCAATCACCTGCCACTGGCTGAAAGCCAGAGCAGTATTAAAAGGGCTGAGGTAATCAGCCTTTATACCGGTAAGAGAATCCACAGCTAATGCATCGGGATTCAGAGGTTGATTGTTTTCAGCAAGAGTCCGGAGATTATAAAACACAGGCTGACCATCAGAAGTAAACTGGTCACCGGAAATTGCTGTTTCATACTGCATACTGGCAGCATCAATCCAGCGCACTTTCCCCTGAAACTGTCTGGCACCTGTTTCCTCCACCGGCACCTGCACCACATAGCTGATATCCAGCGAAGTATCACTTATCTCCTCGTGAAACTCCCATTTTATTTCTCCGTTTTCAGGCAGGAACCTGCTGGCTTCAGGGCTGGCTGATAAAAGATTCCAGCCTGTAGGTATATATTCCGTGACAATAACTCCGTCAGGCAAATTAGTTTCGTCGACGTCTAAATCCAGCTTTATCTGCAGTGTATTTCCTGGTTGATAGGCAAGCGGAACAACCCTTGTAGCAGTGAGTGTCTGACTTCCTGAAAGACAGGCATTGCCCAGAAGTAGTAAAAGAAATACACGTAATTTCATTTTTAGGAAATTATAAACATTTGCCTTCCTTCTGTCAACTCCCCGGTGAGGACATGCGGCCAGGTGCTTCTTCAATGGAAAAGTACGGACTTTTATGGTTAATATTTACATTGTCATTGCAGACAATACGAATCTGGTAGTCATCTCCAGGAGAAAGAGAAAGAGGTAGCAACCACTGATAGGTTCCATTGCCATTATCTCCTATATCGCAGACAGCGATTGTACCCAGACAAAAGCCAGCTTTCCACAACTCAATCCTTACTGTTTTACCTGGTTGTCCCTGGTAGTTCCAGCGGATTGCTTGCTGGCTTTGTAATGGCCAGGATTCACCACCGGATGGTTCCAGCAGGTGAATGGTGCCAGGGGACAGGGAAAAAAAGCCGCTTTCTGCCGTTAAATAGCGGTTGGTGACAAGCCGGATTCTATAGTTATTACCGGAAGCAAGAGTATCAGGAATTGCCCAGACCTGATAACCAGAACCAGCATTTCCAATTCCTGTTGAGGCAGAGATAATCCCCACAAATTTACTGCCCTTCCACAGTTCAACCCGCACACTGCTGCCAGGATTACCGGTATAATACCACTGGATAGTTTCACAGGTTTTTCTATACCAGGTTACACCGTTTTCCGGGCTAAGAATGGTGAGTGAACGTGTATTAATACTGAAGAGATTATCACTGGTATCAAAAAGGGTAGGATATTCCTTACTGGCAATCAGGATTCTGTAGTTGCTACCCTCTGGAATATTATCTATTTTCCAGACGTAACTGCCTGAGCCATCCTTGCCAGTACCGGTATTCTCAGTAATTACTCTGACTTCTGTTTCCCCATCCAGCAAACTAATCTTCACATTTCTGCCTGCCTGACCGCTGTATTGCCAGCGGATAACCTGTAACTCTTCCTTATCCAGAGATTCGTTTCCATCAGGAAAGACTACCTTCAGGGAAGCTTGCGGCTGGCTTATAACAATAGAAAAATCACGGGTATCAGTTTTCACCGGTACAGAACTGTCAGTAACCTGCAGCTGAAAAGAGTAACTGCCGGTTGCCTGTGGTACTCCGCTGAGAATGCCTTCGCTATTGACGGTAGTTAATACCAACCCGGAAGGAAGATTTCCTGTCACCACTTTCCAGATATATGGTTTTTGACCACCACAGGCAATTACCTTCTGAGCATATGGTTGCTGGAGAAAACCAGAAGCAAGTTTTTCCGTTGTAATTCTTACCTGATCGTCAGGTATTACCTGGAAAACATTACTGGTACCAGTTTTCCCTTCAGCAGAGATTGTTATTTTGTTGGCAGAACAGACATTTCCTATGGTTATACTTCCCTGCCACTGGCCGTTCACCAGAGTGATACTGCCAGGCGAAATGGTTCCGGTTAAATCGGTTAAAGTGGCAGTTCCGTTAAACTGGTAGATACTCCCGGTTTTGTCCCTGGCGGTCACCTTAACAGGAAAAGGGACATGGACTTTCTGTGGAGAAGTTATTGGTTCTATTGCAAAGCGGTCTAAGACTGGTAAAGCCCCTATTGCCCAGAGGTTTCCATCTGCAGTGCCGACATAAATGGTGCCATCACTGCCGATAGCCGGTGAGGAAAACCTGACAGCGGAGCCCAGATCAAATGTCCATTGTAACTGGCCAAGACGGTTAACACAATAAAGTTTCCCGTCATTAGCCCCGAAACAGAGCCAGTCCCGGCCATCTATTGCTGGTGAAGATTCAGTCTCTGCGCCGGTTCTATACATCCACTTCATTCTGCCGGTCCCGTCCAGGGCAACAAGAAAATTCCCGGCAGTGAAATATATTCTACCGTTAAAGTCTATACCCGGAGACGAAACTACCGGCGTTCCTAAGTTGTATTTCCACTGCTGGCGCCCTCCCCCACTAATTCCGCAGGCGTAACCATCCTGAGTACCAAAATAGATACTTCCGTCAGGACCAACTGCTGGTGCGTTTACGATAGGAGACCCAACCACCAGCCGGAAAAGAAGTCTTCCTTCAGAATGGAAACCGTAGAAACTACCGTCAGAGGAACCAACGTATATTTCTCCGTTAAAGCCTTCTGCAGGTGAAGAATTTATTGCTCCGTCGGTACGGAACTTCCATTTTACAGTACCATCAGGTTTGAAAGCATAAAGATAGCCATCTCCTGATCCCAGATAAATAGTGCCATCATCAGTGACAAGAGGAGAAGACCAGCTACTACCTGAGAGAACATACTTCCACTTAAGGCTACCGGTGGGAGAAACAGCATAAAGTGCAGCACCGGTACCACTACTGGCAACATATACTGTTCCGTCACTACCAACTGCGGGGCAGCAACGCACCACAGGACCGGTGGGAAAATTCCACAGCATGGAGCCGTTTGAAGAGACAGCATACAGAACACCTGTCTCTGAAGCGACAAAAATTGTGCCGTCACTGGCAATGACCGGTGAAGAAGATACAGGTCCGCTGGTCTTGAATTTCCATTTCAGTACAGGACTGTCAGTTACCAGAACTTTTGTTCGTCCAGTATGCCTTCTGTCATGCCGGAACATCGGCCAGACCTCCGCAGGGATAGATTTGGAAAAGACAAGCAGGGAAAAAGACAGCACCAGAAAAGCGTTTTTCTTTTTTCTCATCTGCCACCTCCATGCGGTATAATTGATTATACCGGGAAAATGGGTATTTGACAAAAGATGCAAAATGGCTAAGGGAAATGCTTTGATTGTGGTGCCGGCTTTCAACGAGGCGGAAAGAATAACCTCCGTGATTCAAGGCATTAAAAAGAATCTTCCCGGGGCAGATATTTTAGTGGTAAACGATGGTTCCACAGATAACACAGCAGCTGTAGCCTCAAAAGAAGGTGTGGCGGTGATAAACCTGCCCTTCAACCTGGGTGTGGGCGCTGCTTTGCAGACAGGATTTAAGTATGCTGTTAGCCATAGCTACCAGGTTGTTATCCAGATGGACGCTGATGGTCAGCATGATGCTGTTTACCTTCCACAGTTTCTCCAGGCATTAGAAGAGGCAGGAGCTGATCTGGTGATTGGTTCCAGATTTTTACTGCCGGGGAAGTTTCCTGGTTCCTGGACACGGCTGGCTGGTATAAAAATCTTTTCTTTTCTGGTCTTGCTGGCAACAGGAAAGAAGCTGACTGACCCTACTTCTGGTTACCGGGCAATGAGAAGAAATATTGTTGCATTCTTCTGCCAGGATTTTTTCCCTCAGGATTACCCTGACGCTGACTTACTTATTGCTACCTGCCGTGCTGGTTATAAAGTGGTGGAGATTCCAGTAGTAATGAAAAAAAGACTTTCCGGGCAATCTCTGCATGCCGGATTAAGACCGCTGTACTACATTTACAAGATGTTTTTATCCATCTTTGTCACAATTTTAAGACGTGGTGCTGGAAGATAAAAGATGAAAAGTTTCCCGGTTAAGAATCAGAGAAATAAGAAGTTCCCTGCCCATAGAGGAACAGGGTAAAGAAACAGTGAGCCACAGTTTTTGACAGAACCTAAGACATCATCAGGAGGCAGATATGATACTCCGGCAAAAAGTTTTTGCAGTGGCTGTCAGTCTGCTGATTATCATTGGAATTGTAGAGCTGGTCAGGAGAAGGAAACTGGAGGAAGAATATTCCTTTCTCTGGCTGGTGACAGGTCTGGCTTTACTTCTTTTGACCATCAGAATTGATTTACTTGTTTTCCTGAGCCGGTTGGTTGGGGCGGAAGTTCCCACCAACACTTTATTCATCTTTGGCCTGATTTTTTTAATGCTGTTATGTTTACATTTTTCCCTGAAGTTTTCCCGGATGAACCAGCAGATTAAAAATCTGGCACAAAGCCTGGCTCTTCTGGAAAGAAAACTGGTTGAAGAAAGACAACGCAGGACTGGCTAAAAATGCGCATTTGTTTTGTAGTTGATTATTATCTTCCCAGAATTGGTGGTGGGGAAATCTATGTTTCCGGTCTGGCTGAACAACTGGTTCGTGATGGTCATAGTTGTGTGCTGATAACTTCAAGGTTTAGAAAGGACCTTCCAGCAAGAGAACTAATCAACGGTGTTTTAGTTCATCGTGTTAACCTTCCCGGTCCAACCCGGTTCTGGTTTACTTTTTGTTCTCTTCCTTTTATCGTGAGAGAAGCCAGAAAAAGTGATATTGTTCAGGGCGCTTCCTACGGCGGTGCTATCCCATCCTTTTTCGGTTCCCTCCTGGCTGGGAAACCCTGTTGCCTCATTGTCTATGAATTTATGGCTGGTTTGTGGCGAAACCTTGAACCTAACCCGATCAAAGCTTTTTTCTACCAGCTGGTGGAGAAGATAATTGTCAGGCTTCCTTTTGCCTGTTATTTCGCCCTGTCCCGGTACACCAGAAACTGTCTGCGTCTTCTGGGCGTACCGGATAAAAAATTGGAGGTGGCTTATGGTGGAATGGATTCAACTTTAAACAGAGTTCTGACTGGAAGGAAGGAAAGTTCTGCGGAAAGATTTGGTTTCCCGGAGAATTCTTTTATCTATCTGACCTATGGACGGGCCGGGATTACCAAAGGGATAGAAATTATGGCTGAGGCAACATCATTGATTCTCAAGGAAGTTCCACAGGCACGTTTTGTTTTTATTACTACTGCGGAAAATCCTTATCTCTGGAAGAAAATAGTTTCCTTCCTGCACAGACTTTCCTCCGGGACATATCGGCTTTTTCTGAGCTGGCCCAGGGAAAAAATCCTGCAACATATTCCTGTGGTAGATTGTGTTGTAATTCCCTCCCTATCTGAAGGTTTTGGCTTTGCTGCCCTGGAAGCCTGCCTTCTGGGGAAATCAGTGGTTGCCACTGATGCCGGTTCTCTTCCAGAGGTTATCTCCGGAAAACACTTGCTGGTTAAACCTAATTCAGTCTGTTCTCTTGCTGCAGGATGTATACGTGCAGCAAAAGGCCAGCTTGAAGTTTCCCCGCTGAAGAATTTTTCCTGGCAGGATACAGCCCGCACTATAGAAAAAGTCTACCAGAAAATAATGGAAAGAAGGAAACAATGAAGTGCCTTTTCTGCGGTGAAGAAACCCTTACCGTGCGCTATCGTGGTATTCCTGACAGATTGAAAGTGAGCAAAAAAAGCCGCCAGATACTTCAATGCTGTGTCTGCGGCTCACTTCAGGCAGAACCGGTTCCGTCTGCCTCCGAAATACCTTCTCTTTATCCTGAAGAATATAGTTTTAAAGAAACCATTGGTGGTAAAGCACGGGGAATCTGGAATATCTTAGAATGGCAGATTTTTTATGCTCCGGTTCTGCGGTGCTGTGTCCAGCTGGTGAAAAGGGTAACAGGCATTACCGCAGGCAAATTACTGGACATCGGCTGCGGCAGTGGTTTGAGGATTCTTCAATTTGCACATTCTGGTTTTACAGTATACGGTTGTGATTTTTCTGAAACGGACATTGCCTATGCCAAACAGAAGGGACTTTCTGTTACCAGAGTCAATATTGAAGAAGAAGAACTAACCGGCGGTCCTTACGATATAGTCATCGCCTACTGGCTGGTTGAGCATCTCAGGGAACCGTCTGTCCTGGTACATAAAATTTACCGGATTCTAAATCCAGGTGGCTGGATAGTTCTGGGTATTCCTTTGAGCGATAGTTTAGTAGCCCGACTTTTTGGTGGTAGATGGAGTAGCGTGAGAGAAATACCACGTCATATAGGTATCCCTTCGCGGAAAGGAATGAGCATTATCCTTAAGAGAGCAGGATTTGAAAAAATTGGCTATCAGCCTGTTTCTTCCCTGGAACTGGCTGGCGACCTTGCTCTTACTCTCTGGCCCCGGGGAAACTTTGTACTGACACAGAAAAAGCATTTTCTTATCGGCATTGGTGACAGAATTTTTACCGGTTTCCTCACCTTACTGAGTTTACCAGCAGTTTGCCTGGCAAGGAAACTTGGACTGCCCCAGAGTTTAAGCGTTTTTTTTGCTCAGAAACCCTGTTGTCAAGGCCCGTCCTCGGCAAAGAATAGTGAGAATATAACATGGCATAGTGCTGCTGGTGTGTCTGGGAGCCGGTCTTTACTGGCCATCATGCCACGGTCCTTTCGTGCTGGATGATTACCATTCCATCCTTACAAATAGAGCTGTGCACAGTCTGAACATTGCTTCTATCTGGAACTTTACCCGGACAAGGTTTTTGACCTATCTAACCTTTGCCGCTAACTGGCATTTTTTTAGAGAAAATACTTTCAGCTACCATCTGGTTAATGCTGGCCTTCATATTGCCACAACAGTTCTGGTCTGGATTTTTGTCTCCGTGCATCTTAAATTTTTCGGTTGTGGCACAAGCAACCGTCTTGACCCGGTGATACTCTGTTTCATGTCCAGTTTGATTTTTCTCGTTCACCCTGTTCAGACACAGGCAGTCAGTTACATTGTCCAGCGGGCGACCTGTCTGGCTACATTTTTCTATCTGCTTGGTATTATTCTTTTCCTGAAGTTTCGTTTAGCAGAAAAGCTGAGTGCAGGGAAAAAGTGGGGCTGGTACCTGGTGGCGTGGGTAGTAACGGTAATGGCTATGTTTACCAAGGAGATATGTTTTACTTTACCAATAATGCTTTTGTTAACAGATATTCTAATTTTCCCCGGCAGAAACGTTAAGGAAAGGTTTCAGGTGCACTTTCCTTTTCTGCTTACCCTGACGATTATTCCGTCCCTTTTTCTTTTCCCGAGGAAAACTTTTAACCTGGGAGAGTTGGGCCGTGTAGCAGAGCCAGCTGGTGTGATTGCTCCTCATCATTACCTTTTCACACAGTTGAGAGTGCTGGTGACCTATGTACGGCTGCTTCTTTTGCCGGTTAACCAGAATCTTGATTACCAGTATTTCCTTTTTCGCAGTTTTTTTCACCTGCCAGTACTCTTAAGTTTTATCTTCCTTGTTCTTCTGACAGCAGGTGCGTTTGCCCTGTGGCGCCGGGGATACCGTCTGGCTGCTTACGGCATATTCTGGTTCTTTCTTACTTTATCTGTAGAATCAAGTTTTCTACCCATTAGTGACCTCATTTTTGAACACCGTCTCTATTTACCCATGGCTGGCTATGCGCTACTGGTAACTTCCGGATACTGCTGGTCCCGGCAACATGGTCTAAAAAAACTGGCAGGCACAGCTTTTGTTCTGATGGTTTTTCTTTATGGAACACTGACAGTCAAACGGAATCTACTCTGGGCAGATGATTTACGGCTGTGGCTGGACACTGCTGAGAAAAGTCCCAATAAACCCAGGGTTCTTAACAATTTGGGTGCTGTCTACAACAATCGGCGCCAGTATAACAGGGCATTGCCTTTCCTGAACAGGGGACTGTCTCTGGCACCTAATTTTTATCCTCTTTATCTCAACCGGGGACGTTCACTAATGGAATTAGGAGCCACCCAGGCAGCCCTTTCTGATTTCCTTACAGCGTTAAAACTGAGACCGGACGAAGGTGATGTGCATTTGAATGTGGCTGCGCTTTATGCTCAGCTTGGTGACTATGAGAAAGCACTTTTTCATCACCAGCGCTCCATTGAACTTTTACCGGATAGTGCGGCTGCCTACAACAATCGCGCTTCCACCTATACCAGGATGGGTCGGTATGATTTAGCCATCGCGGATTGCCAGAAAGCTCTGTCTTTGAATCCTGGGCTGGCTGAAGCCTATTTCAATCTTGCAAGTGCCTGGGAAGAGAAAGGTGATAAACAAAAGGCAATTGCTTACTATACTAAGGCGATTGAACTGAAACCCGATTATTTTGACGCTTACACCAACAGGGGAACTACTTACCGGCATCTTGGCCAGATTGACAGAGCGATTGCTGATTACACACAGGCGATCAACCTGCAACCGGATAATGCCAATGCCTATAATAACCGGGGAAACATTTTCTTAGAGAAAAGAGAATTTGAAAAAGCTCTTTCTGATTACAACCAGGCTTTAAAAATTCAGCCCAATCATGCTGTGGCATACTTTAACCGGGCTGTGGCTCATTTCAACTTAAGAAACTACCAGCAGGCCCGGGAGGATGTGAAAAAAGCTCAGCAGCTTGGACTGAGAGTACCTTCAGATTTTCTCTCCCTTGTCGAGGCCCGTCCTCAGCGGTAATCAGGGACCGGTGTTTAAACTGCTGGTGCCAACCCAGTATATTTCTTTGGTGGGTGAAGCTGCAGCCGGGTTATAGCAATAGCCGCCCTGCCAGAGACTATCAGCCCAGAAGGAGATAATTCTGACCAGTATGTCATCCCAGTTTTCTGTGTCAGCAGGCCAGAGAGGGCTTCTATCACTGGGACCATAGCCAAGTACCAGCTGCCGGTTGGATTTCCACTGGTTAATCGTATAAAGAAGGTCAGCGTCATGCACCACCGCCGGCTCTCCATCCTTACGAGTGTCTCCATTTTCGTCATAGATATCTGTAGGTAGATAGGGATTCGCCACCAGCAGCCGGCTGCTTCCTGTGAGATAAGTAGTTGTATTCTCTCCGGTGAACGGATTGATGTAAACAAGGTAACCGCTGAAGGCATATTTAGTATTAAGGGAACCACCAACATTCACACTTACCTTGACTTCATGGTCACTCACACTGCCCGCACACCCGGAAGCATCAGCGAAGGTTAATTTCAAAGTTTGCATGCCGGTGTAAGGTGTATCAGGATAAACCACAAAATTATTTGTTATTACCCCATCCACCCAGACTGTGTTTACTGTCCAGGCTAGCATAATATCGTTCAGCACATAACCTGACGGTTTTGCCATCTCATCCACGTCTACGGTAATAGTGTAGATTAGATTGGAACCTGGTGGAACTTGTTGTTGCATTAAGCGGGAGCCAGACACAGTTCCTGCTTCCCGCTTGATAGCCCAGGCAATCTCTTCTCCGATATTTTCCCCGGGTCCTGCGCCGAATCCAGTATCAATCACATTTCCCTGCTCATCAATAAGAACAATATGCCTTTGTCCTGCTACCTTCATGACACAGGCAATAGAACCGTCATCTGCTGGCGAGTAAACAGGATAAACTGGTTCCTGGTAGACAGTGTAATCAATATTGCCGTGCCCGAACAGCTGGACGTCAGTTCCTGTTCTGGCATCCATGGTGTACAGTTTACTGGTGCCATCACGGTTGGAGACAAAAACAAGCCGCTGGCCATCAGGACTGTACGATGGGTACCAATCACTCCAGATTCCCTGATTGTTGCCTGCAGTTAACCGGCTGGGACTTCTGGCGATGGTCACAGCACCATGCGGAGGATTTGCTTCCCGGTTCAAGGACAACCCCAGCGTCCATATCTGGAAGTTTCCAGCATAAGGTCCTGTATTCAGTCGGTGAGCAAAAGCCACCTGGTTATTATCAGGTGCAACTGCCGGGTCATAAAGGTCCACAGTATCAGCAACAACACCAACTATGTTGGTAGTTACAGCTATCTCGCTGGTAAACATTGTCTCTGTAATTTTCTTGACATAAAGCGTTCTGCTGGCAGCAGCACTCTGACTTCCTTTGACATAGAAAACCCAGTGCCCGTCAGATGTAGCTGCTGGAGCTCGTAACAATTCTGCTTCCGGTGTAACTGTGGCAATTTCCTGCGGCTGAGTCCCATTAGCGTTCATGACATATCCAGCAGCCGGCTGAGTGCAACCTGGCGGTATCAAATCATAAACTATGCTGGCGCCGTTACCACTGACACTAAGGTGCGACACGACATCAGCAGTGGTAATACCGGTTATCTGCACTGGTGTAGACATTGTACCGGTATCATCAAGAAAATCAACCCGCCAGATTTGCCCATTGTTCACATAGAAAATGCAGGTCTGACTCAGAGACGGGGTTTTATCCGCTAATGCGCTAATTCCCCAGTTAACCAGTGCTTTATCCACATCAGGAGTATCATCTGTCAGTTCCCGTAAAGGACTATTGGAAGTACCAGCAAGATTGAACGATGTCTGCCAGAGATTTAGTTCTGTGCCCAGGATAGCAGCGGAATAGATGAAGTTGCCAATATCTGAAAGCAGCAGGGGTTTAGATTTATCGTTACCGTAGAAGCAGGGGTCATATTCATCAATTTCTGGTGTGTTGGTCAGGTTATATTCAGTTGCCGGTAGAGAACCGGGACCGCCGTCAGCCCTGGCCAGGTAAACATCCCATTTTGTCCAGGCAAAACCAGAAACCTGTCGTTTAGCGTAAATAAGGACAGGTATTTGAGCCGCTACTCCAGTAAGGATACGGCCGTACTGAACCTGTCCGGTAGTCTGACTGGTAAGATTAATCAGGTTCTGCCCATCTACATCTATCCGGTATATGTTCTGAATTCCGTCTTTAGTACCACGGAAAATAATCCTGGTGCTGGCAGTGGTAACACTACCGTCAAGAAAAACAGGATGGCTGTAAGTCATGCCTTGTTGCCGGCTGATAATCTGTCTCTGCCTGGTAGAAAGGTTATAAGTCATCAGATAAGAAGTTGGCCCGCTTTCACACACCATAACCAGTAACTTCTTATCAGGAGAAAGCGAAGCATAACGGTAACTGCTGGTAGCATCACCAGAAAGAATAACAAAAATTCCTGGCCAGGCTTGAGATTCAACCGGGACCTTGTAAACATTAAACCAGGCACTACCGGCATTGCTGGTGAAAACAACTTCCTTCCCGTCAGAAGTAAAAGAGGGGTTTAAAATACTGCCACCAGGAAAATTTGTTAACTGCTGTTCCTGTCTGTCAGCAAGATTCATCAGAAAAAGGTTACCGGTGCTTGTCACTTCCCCGTTACTGTCCCGGTTGACCCCCTTGACATAGCAGATGTTACCTTCATAACCTTTACCCACGCCAGTCTTCTCAGAAAGAATTTTACTGCGCACTGCTGGAGGGAAATCTTCCCAGCTGGTTGCTACCCAGACAAACCCATGCCGCGATGAAGGACCTTTTGGTCTTTTGGTCGGGTCAGGCCAGCCTTCATATCGCGGCCGTACCAATCCCGGGTCTGTAGTGAGGTCAGTTCCCCAGAGATAGTTTACTCCATCCTCATCTATGCCTACTCCAATCCCGTTAATCATTTCTATCCCGGCAGCTATCGCTTCATCTGCTGCCTGGCCGCCAGCGTTTCTTGGTTCAGGGCCCGGTACTCCATCAGTAATGACATTCATTACCTGCCTGTTCCCTTTATGTTGCCAGGCAAGGATAGTTTGATAAGCCAGTCTGATACCAGGTGCTATCTGGGTCCCGGGTTCCTCCCGGATTGGCTGAATAGCGCGGATGGCAGCTACAACAGTTCCTGCATTGGCAGCAGTAATTCTCACCGGTGAAATAGCTACTGTCTGGGTATCATTGGCAAAAAGCACAATGGTTACACTGACAGAACCATCCTGAGGGGTAATGGTAGGGTCACCGATAGCGGCGGCAATACCATTTCTTGCTAAACGGAATTGATCATCGCTGATACTTCTTGAACAGTCCAGTACAAAGACCAGGTCAGTGCTGGCGGCAAACAACGATACTGTCCAGGCGACCATCAGAGCAGGCAGTATTCGTCTCATCCTGTCAAGGCCCGTCCTCGTCAGTCAAGATCAAGTGACCGGCGGAGAATCTTAATAACATCAAGAATGGTTACTGTGCTGTCGCTGTCTAAGTCTGCTACAGCTGGTTTACTTACGTCCAGACCGAGAGCCATTCTCAAGCACAACATAACATCAAGAATATCTACAGTCCCATCACCGTTTAAGTCCGCTTTGCCATTCCAGAGAACCGGCACTGGAACCATCTTATCAGCTGTTTCCGCAACCCGGGGTGAAATTTGTCCCCAGGACCAGAGCGATCCATCTTCTTTGATTGCCATGGTGTAACTACCTGAAGCTGCTACTTTGAGCCATCTGCTTTCAGCTGCTACTTTTCCTGGCACCAGCCTGTCCACACTGGAACCGTCACCGAGACGACCATAACCATTATGTCCCCAGGTCCAGAGAGAACCATCCTTTTTCAGTGCAGCAGTATGTACTTCACCGGCAGAGATACTGCTCCAGTCAGTTTCCAGACTGATAGGTACTGGATAAGGCCGGTCTATAGTCGTCCCATCACCTAACTGACCGTACCAGTTGGAACCCCATGCCCAGACAGTTCCATTGGTTTTCAGTCCTACTGTATGGTTACTACCAGCGATGACTACCGCCCAGTCATTATCCATCCCGATACGTACCGGTGTCAGCCTATCCAGGTAACTACCATCACCTAACTGACCATTATCATTGGCTCCCCATGCCCAGAGACTTCCATCAGTTTTGATAGCCACAGTATGTCTTTCACCAGCAGAGACTGTCTTCCAGTTGTTTCCTGTGCCTACTCTCTGCGGTTGCAGGTGATTGTCTGTGGAACCCAATCCTAACTGACCGCAACTGTTATTGCCCCAGGTCCACAGACTTCCATCAGTCTTAATACCAGCACTGTGTCTGGCGCCTGCGGAAACAGTTTCCCAGTCAGTTTCATTACCTATTTTAACCGGCTCGCTTCTGGATACGGTGGTACCATCACCTAACTGACCGGTATCGTTAGCACCCCATGCCCACAATGTCCCATCTGTTGCTATACCTAAGGTGTGATTTGTGCCAAGGGCTACTATAGACCAGGTCTTTTCAGGGAAGATAGGACCTGGTGTGCCTTTACTTACTGTGGAACCATCACCTAACTGGCCGCTGAAATTTTCACCCCAGAGCCAGAGGCTTCCGTCAAGTTTGATTCCCGCGGCGTGGGAGGAACCAGCACCCATGGACTTCCAGTCAGTAGCCACACCTACCTGCTGGGGAGTGCTATGGCTGGTCTTTGTGCCATCACCTAACTGTCCATAAGCGTTACTTCCCCAGGACCAGAGTGTGCCATTGGTGCCATCGTAACGCAAACCAAGAGAATGCTGACCACCAGCCGCAATTGCCACCCAGTTATTCTCCAGCCCGACACGGTTGGGCTTTTTATTCATTGTCTCACTGTTAACTTCATCCGAGACACCTAACTGTCCGTAAGTATTATTACCCCATGCCCAGAGCGTACCATCAGTCTTGATAGCGAGGGTATGCGCCCAGCCTGCTTCCACCAATTGCCAGTTGGTATCACCATTGACTGTTTCCGGAGTAGAGCGGGGCTGGGTATCACCCTTTCCTAACTGGCCGTAGTCATTTGCTCCCCAGCTGTAAAGCAGCCCACTGGTTTTGATAGCTACAGAGTGGTACCAGCCAGCCGCAATCTTATTCCAGTTGGTTTCAGTGCCTATCTGTACCGGTATGCAGAAATTCTGAGAAGTGCTCTGTCGTCCTAACTGTCCGTAAGAGTTGTAACCCCAGGACCAGAGCGTACCATCACTCTTTAACGCTAAAGTGTGGAACCAGCCACAGGCTACAGCTACCCAGTCGTTATCTGTACCGATGCGCACAGGACTGTACCTTGTGGAGGTAGTCCCATCACCTAATTGCCCATAACTGTTCTGACCCCATGCCCAGAGACTTCCATCAGTCTTGATAGCCACAGTGTGGGCAGAACCCGCAGACACTTTTGCCCAGTTGTTTTCCGTACCGATTCTTACAGGGACAAGGGAATTGCTGGCAGTGCCGTTACCTAACTGTCCGTAATTATTGGCTCCCCATGCCCAGAGACTTCCATCAGTCTTGATAGCCACAGAATGAGAATGTCCGGCAGCCACCATACTCCAGTCAGTATCTGTGCCAATCCGTATTGGGACCAGCGCGTCGTTGTTAGTACCATCACCTAACTGACCGGAGTTATTCCGTCCCCATGCCCAGAGACTTCCGTCCCTCTTGATACCGAGAGAGTGATACTGACCGGCAGCAATTTTCCCGGTGGTAAAGGCTGACGGACCCTGTGTGACATCCATGGTAACATTCACCAGTTCTGTCTCTGTATGCGCAGAATCAAACAGACGAATTGTGGCTGTATAGGTTAACCCGGCAGTCAAACCGGTGCGGCTGACTGTGACACTGATAGGTACTGGCTGGTCGCTGATCGTACCACTGGAAGGTGTCACCTGTGTAATCCAGTCCGTCCCCTGGTTGTAGATGACTTCCAGTCCCCAGGAGACAGCCCCGGTCCCGGCATTGATGAGGTTGAAGCTTAAATTGGTCAAAGTTGTGCCAAAGTTCAAGCTGGCAGGGTTAACTGTCAGGTTAGGTGCTACTGTCAACAGGATAGGGATTTTCTTGGGATTGGTCGGTTGCGCGGTGTCAGTAACCAGAATGGTTTCGCTGTAGGTGCCCACTGCCAGTCCCTGCCGGTTAACTGTAATCAGGACCGTATCAATCTCTGTAGTAGTTGTCCCGGCATCAGGATTGATACTGCTAATCCAGGTACAACCGGGGTTTTGTTTTGTCACAGTCCAGGAAAGGACTCCGCCACCAGTATTGCGGATACTGATTTGACTGCTGGAAAGAGTACTTCCGAAGTCCAGAAATTCCGGACTAACAAATAACTCTGGACTGGCAACAGCCATACTGACAGAGACAGTGATATTGCCTGCGTTACTGGTGACTGGAATGCTGGCGGTGTAATTGCCCGCAGACAGACCAGCGCGGGAAACTGTTACAGTTACCGTGGTAGAACCACCTGCGGCTAAGGTGCCATAACTGGGACTGGTACTTAAGATCCAGTTAGAACCCTGCTGATAGGTTACTGTACCTAAAGACCAGTTGAGAAGTCCTGTCCCGGTATTCCGGACAACAAAACTCAAACTTTCTGTGGTAAACCCGAAATCAAGCGCTGTCGGTGTTACAGAAAGTAATGGTCCTACTACCGTCATGGTATTTCCAGTAAGGTATTCACCAGAAAGGTGCAAGCTACCACCACCTGTGACAAACTTCAGTCCCTCACCAGAAGGTGAAGAAACATCAGAACGAATCTCCGCCCTCAATGTATGACCTAAAGTGGCAACAGAACTACCTTTAATCACAACGAAGAAATAAGTACCCGGGTTATCCGGAATCAGGGTATCTGTATTACTGGCAAATGTTATCCGCACCCTGTTACCATCTACCCAGGTAATGCTGGCTGGCGTGACAAAAGTATCAAACTGACTGGAGAAAACACCGTTACCTGTGTCGCGATAAACACTTACTCCACTGTCACTGGTGATTCCCAGCGCAGCCAGATCTGCCACAGGGTTAGTCCCGGTAAAGTAAACATTGACTTCCCGGAGGTAATTATTCTGACTGGCGGTGCTGTCATAGGCATGAATACGGATAATGGCTTTCTGTTCTGACCGGGAAATACTATCCCCTGAAGTAACAAGGTCCGTCAGGAAAACAGGTAGCCGGCCAGTAATAATGCTGGTGGTAAGGTTGGTATCACCAAAAGATGTTCCGGTGGAGAAAGTGAGAGCGTTAGAAGGGATGGAGAAACTGAAGCTATCTTTATATTTGAGATTTTCTCCTGTGCGGAAGACAACAAAGTAAGCAGGACCGTTCTGGTTGTATGAAGTAGGCACGGGTTCCGGACTTACCACTGCCAGATCTAAGTAACGACCAACAATCGTTCTACCCCTGCCGAGGAAGTAAATTCCTTCACCATTTTCCGGCACTGTCCCCCTGTCATAAGCGCCGTTTCTGTTAGCATCATTATAGGCAAATCCATAACTGTCTCCGGAAAGTAGAATCCCGGATGTACCACTGGTTAACGAGCCAGCCAGGATTGTCTCACCATTATCGTAGGTATTATTTCCGTCATTATCAATCCACAGCGCATCACCCGGACTCCAGAAACCATTACCATCTCCGTCATACCAGCAAACCTTATCAGAAGCAGCAAACAGAGAAAGTTTTGTTCCTTCATTTGCTGCTACCCCGACAACCCGGTTCTGGCTGTCTGATTGCCAGCCCAGGGAAACAGTGGGAATAAGTGTATCACTGGTCCTGTTAAAGATACCGTCGCCGTTATCTCGCCAGAGAGAAATACCGCTGGTTATATCAGAACTTAAAGGAGCAAGCACCTGACCCGGGGTAGGTACGTTGGAACTCAGGGGGTTGAAATAAACGCGTAAACTGTTCCAGGTGGTATTACCTGCTAAGTCAGAGATATTGATACCTATCGCCGGAACAGGGTCACTGGTCGCATCCACACCAAGTCCAGCAGGTGGTATTAAATCCGTAAGCACTACCGGTGTAAAGAAAGGATTACCGGAGATAGGGCTGGTAGTAAGTTTGGCGAAGGTAAAACCATTAACCTTCAAAATCCTGACACTGTTACCGGATTGCACACCATCTGTTAAAAAGTTAGCCTGGTCGCAGACAATTTCAGTTTGGTTATCCACTCCCATGACCCGGTAGACTCTTCCCTTTGCCTGCCCTGATGTAACCAGAAGATACCAGTCCTGAGTGAAATCGTTATCTGTTTCATTGAGGGGTACAGTAACTGTCAGTTTATTCCTTTCCGGTCCAACCTGGCTAACAGTTCTATCCTGATAAATTCTGTCAGAACTATCAGTGGCTTTTTTAGTACCATATCCGACGCAATAAGTGCGCAGCGGTTCAATGTTGCTGCCATGTAACCGCACCCGGAACCTATCACTCAGTTGCATACTGGGACTGGCACGGACCACAACAAAGAAATTGGTACCGGTTACAGAGACAGCAGGTGGATTGGCAGGCTGAATCAGGAACCGGTAGTAAGGTTCATCTCCCCTGGTCAGCGAAGAAGGCGGCACAACCGGTACTACCAGACTATCATCTTCGTCAAAAACACCATTACCGTTGGTATCCTGGTAAAGAGCCAGACCACTGTTTTTATCCGTGGTGAAGAAGGCTAAATCAGAAAGGCTGAACCCGTTCACAGGCACCAGATGAACCACAACACTTTGCAGGTAGGCTGTTTCCACACCTGTCCGGTCACTGCTGCAGGCAGTAATTTTCAGTACCGGGGTAGGTGCACCGGATGGCTTCATCTGCTGGGAAGGACCTGTCAAATCAGTTAACAAAGTAGTAACATTTGCCACAATCGGCTGACTGCCATCTTTTTCCCTGTCCGCATCTGATTCAAAACCACCGGCTGCAGAAGCATGACCGCTGATGATTACATCGTTCTGTCCCACAGAAACCTTAATTTTGTCCTGGTACCTGAGAAAATCTGAAGTTCTTAAGGCAATGAAGTAATCATCCCCGCGGTTAGAACCAGTATCATTAATTAGGAAGTTGCCAGAGACACTGATGGCTGTTTCTGGCTGGACAATACCGGAGATTTTCCCTTCAGCTTCATATACCCAGGGATGGCTGTGGATAGGTACAAAGGTATCACTGGAATCAAAAGTGCCAACCCGCCCCAGAACCTTGTTATCCCGGTAAAGCATCAATCCAGAAGGAATAACCGCTCCAGCCGGTGGAGTGCCCCCGCTGATAGGCAGGAAATCCTCCTTGCTCAGTCCTGTCCCTTCTAATGTTACCTTTATGTAGTCAAAAGTATCAGTGATATTCGCACCGAAGGCAAGGTTAAGACCAATGATAGGGATAGCACTGCTTCTGGCATCAATGTAGCGCGGGGTTAAATCAGAAAGAGCAAAAACTATTGGTGCTGGTGATACTTTGCCAGCATCAATACTTAATGCATCCTTAGCTGCCTGGGGTACTTCCACAAATTGAATATCACCGGGTCTGATAAAGGTCTGGAAAGAAGCGCCGTAAGGTACATTATTTTTCGCCAGCCTGATTACCACAAAGAAATCGTTTCTACCATCTGCTACCTGCGGTACACGGTTGCTGGTATCAGCAGGGTCAAGATAAATTGTAAGTGTCAGGTTTCCAGAACCATCAGTATCCCAGGTATAACCGTTTTCTCCACGGCTTCTGTCCACACCAATAGCCGCATCAACACCACTATCAAAACTGCCATTGTTGTTGGTATCTGCATAAATCACCACTCCCCGGTTAACCAAATTACTGCTGGTTAAAGGTGTCAGATGAATTTGCGGGTTAAACCTGCCGCCACTGCTATCCTTGAAGGTAACCTTTATAGAGCTGAAAGAGAGAGTTTGATAAGCCCCGGGTGCAGTCTCTACCCCGGCATTACCAGCTGCATCAATACCCAGAATAGCAGCTGGTGTATCAATCGGTAGTACCATCGGCCGGGTGGTAAACTTGGTTACATTTGCTGTCTCCCCATCAAGATTATCATCACTCAGGTAATGCTGGTACTGGTATTTAGTAAGCAGTTCTGCCTGGTCCTGCAAAATAAGATACTCCCGTCCAGGCTCAACCATTTCCTCAGGTATGGAATATTCAAATCCGCTCTGGCTTACCAGGTCATTAAGTCTAGCTTCAACGATAATGGTGTTGGTTACAGGACTGCCACCTGGCGTGTAAGGCGCATCCACACCGCTGGTGGCAATCACAAAATTACTCACTGCGACCCGGAAATCAAGACCGTAAGGTACAGCCTCTTTTGTCTTCAGAACAAGAAAATAGTCATTCCCGGCATCAGAACCAGTATCTGAGGCAGGTACAGGTTGTGGTGTAGAAAAAGTGACTGTGGCAGTGTAAACACCTGCTGCCGGGGAAGTCCAGTTAGAAATAACGATGTCTACAGAACAGTCATTGACTGAGAACCATCCCTCATCTACCGCACTGTCATCCCGATAAAGATTAAACTGGAAATACTCCTGGTTGTTAAGAATATCCGTGTCAAAGGTAACTCCATCGTTCAAATCCATATCCGTAATGGTAATATCAAAATTTTTCCACACAGCTTCCATAGCAGAAGAAATATTGATACCAAACAGTGCCAGTCCCCGGCAAGTACTATCCGGTGCGTTGTCAGGTAAAACTCCCTGATTGACAGCCGGTAGCCCTGTCACTGTCAGAGTACGGTTAACTGAGACCATCCTGGCGACCAGGGAGCGGTTGCCATTCATGGTAATGGTAATCGGGTTTTTAGTAGAACCTTCTACAGGGTCATTTGCAGTATCCAGCCCTCCTCCGCTCCAGCTCTCAAACACATAACCAGCAGATGGTGAGGCTGTAATGACTACCGGAGTGAACCCATCAGGATAGAAATTGGGTGGATAGTTAGGACCACCACTTGCCGGGTTAGCACTGACCGTGCCACTACCTGCTGGTGAAACCTGTAAAGATAACTGTCTGTCACCCGGGTTACCAGCAATGAAATGCGCCTCCACCCTATGGCCCGCATTCATCGTGATAGTCAAAAATGGCGTTGTCACCGGGCTATCCACATCATCCACCACCCATTTACTGAACTGGTTGCCAGCTTGTGGTGTAGCAGTGATAATTACCACCTCCCCAGCCCTTCTCCAGGAAGACCCTTCCGGATAAACCGTACCGTTACCCACCGCACTGGTTGTTAACTGATACTCTGTGGTCCAGGTCCAGGTGAGCGTGGAATTCTGATTGATGATGAAATTAACACTGGTGCCGGTTCCAGAGGAAGGAACACTTCCTGTACCAGTCCATCCTGTGCAAACATATCTGGTTCCACTGGGAGCATTGGTATCAGGCGAAGTGACACTGGCAGATACAGAAGCATCCTTCCCGTAATAGGTTACTCCTACCGGCGGTACCGGCGCATCATAAGGAGAAATCACTGTCAGGGAAATTAAAGTCGCAGTCAAATCGTTAGTAGAAATATACTCTTCCGAAGTGCCAGCCGGGAAAGTAAACTTTATTCCTTCTCCTTTCACAGGAGATAGTGAAGAACGAATCTCTGCCCTGATAGTATTACCTGAACCAATCACCTGGCTGGAATGAAGAACAATGAAATAATCATCACCGGCATCATCAGCTTCATCATTATCAGGTACAGGTACTGCTCCAGGGGTAAACTGTAATCTCACCCTGTCACTGCCGACATAACTGATGGACAACGGTGCAATGAAACTATCTCCAGCATCAAAAACTCCAGGTGTGGTGCCATTGTCCCGGTACAATCCCACACCGCTGGTGGGTCCTGTTGAAAGGAAGGCTAAATCAGAAAAGACATTTGTGCCGTTCAAGTAAACATTGAGTTCAGTAATGGAATTATCTTCGCTGGCATCGCTGTCATAAAGATTGATACCAATCACCGGATGGTACTCATCCTTATAAATCCTGTCTCCAGCCTGCACTAAATTCGTGAGAAATACCGGGATTCTTCCTGTAACGACATTGGTAGTCAGATTCTGGTTGGCGTAAGAATGACCGGAAGAATAAGTGATGGCATTGGAAGGTAAAGAGAAACTGAACTGGTCTTTATACTTCATATTCTGTCCGGTCCGGAAAACAACAAAAAAGTCAGCATAACCCGTGGTGTCATTATTCGGAAGAGAAACTACCGGGCTTAAATTTAAGTCAGCGAAATAACCTAAAACCTTTCTTCCCCTGCCGAGAAAGTAAATATCATCACCCTGGCTGTAATTGCCACTTGTGTCAGCATCATAATAAGCAAAACCGTAGACATCACCGTGAAGCAGGACTCCGTACTCACAACAAGTAAGATTTCCCTGATAGATTAAATTATCTACTCCAACGTCAAACCTGAGGTTTGCATTGTTATCAATCCACAGACCATCACCTGTGGACCAGACATTGTCCCCATCCGCATCATACCAGCAAACATTATCAGTTCTCTGGAAATAACGTAAAACCGTACCAGCAGGAATGTCTGTTCTTGCCGCAGTCCCGCCAGAGCCAGGAGTTAAAGTTCCATCTCCATCCACATACCCATCATCAAAATCAGAATGCCAGACATCCACATTAAAAGGTAAGAAGGTATCAGTTCTCCAGTCAAACACACCGTTGTTGTTGGCATCTCTCCAGACAGAAAGCCCGCTGGTGTTGTTTCCCACCAGTGGTGCCAGAATCGTTTCTGGATGAGTATCAGGAGAACCGGCCACTGGATTAAAGTAGACCCTGATACGGTTTAAGGTATTGGTACCGGCTGCATCATAAACATTAATACCTATTGCTGCTGTCGGGTCACAGGTAGCATCAGTCTTCTGGCTGGGCGCAATTAAATTGGTGAGAATGGAAGTACTTACTGTGCGGTTAGTCAGGGTGCTGGTCCGTATCTGCTTATAAGGTTTCCCGCCAGAAGTAAACACAAACATATTCCCTTCACCCTGCTCTAACACATCATCTGACCAGTGCCGGAAGGAAATATCATCTCCTGATTCCATGGTGGAACGTGGTTGAATCACCAGAAAGTAATCAATTCCTTCATCAGCATCAGTATCCGTGGTGGGAATATTGGCTACTACTCCATTGTTAGGGTCGGTCTCAAACCAGAGATGTACAATCCAGGGATTCCCTTGAGTAAACCCGGGATGCCCTTCTAAGGTAGGTATTGCGCGCATGGTAACCCGGCTGTCAAGGTTATCAAAAACTCCGGGTACCAGCCCATCATCCTTATAGAGTGCAATTCCACATCCGCCGTTAGGATCGTTACATTCTGCTAATGGGTCGAAAGCATTACTTATAGAAATCAAATCCGTAATATCAAAATTTTTGACACCATCATCAAGGATATGCACCCGTAAATCACGCAGGTAAACATCTGACCCTGAAGGTGCCACCATGTTGTAACCAATTACCGCGGTTTTCTGCTGGGGATTGATGGTTTGCCCGGGTTGAGTTAAATCTGTGAAGAAGACAGGTACCACTGCTGGTTGGGCAGTATGTACTGTTTTCACCGGGTCAAAAGAAGCCTTCAAGCCACTACCAAACTGCACATCCTGATTATTCCTGATGAAAGCAGTAACCATGTCTCCCGCATCAATCCCTCTCTCCCACCAGTCATCTGTGTATCTGGCATTACTAATTCCTCTTCCCCGGACACAGATGTAGTAGTCATATCCTTTATACTGACCGGTGTATAAGTCATCAGGATAAAGCGGAATAGCTGTTTTAGGTTTCAGAATAACATAATAGGATTTGTAGTACCGCTTGCCTGAATTTGGCTCAATGGCATCAGGTGATTTACTCGGGTCGTACCCGGCATCATTTTCTCCTAATCCTCCCGGGTCATCATTTTCCGGTGACCAGGCTGTTCCGTCATAGTTATACCACTGCAGACTGTCAGCGCTGAGTTTCACACAACTATCTGCAGGCTGTCCAAAGAATGGATGTATATCACGAATGAAAATCTCCGGCAGCCCTTTTGTTCCACTGGTAATTGAATCCTGCCATAAGGAAACACCAGAATATTCATTATCAGAAAGCGGGGCTAAATCAGTAGGTTTGAAACCATTTGTCCCCTTAAACCACACCCGAATCCATTCGAGGGTTTCACTGTCTGAATAAACTGAGCTGAATCCATGGTAACTGCTGTCACACATATTTAAGGTAAGAATTGGCACAGGCCAGCCATCAGCCTCCACCGGGTCAGTGGAACCAACAATCCCATCTATCCAGGGATTGGTAAACGGAGCCACAGAAGCCTTATACCAGGGCTCAATAGAAAAAACTGTCCTTGCTTCCTTACATCCATCAAAGTCACCTGGTAGGATAGGTGGATTAGCCATTAAATTTCCGTTATTTCTTGTGGAAGGCTGGAAATGCCGGTAAAGTTTTGCTCTGCTGTCAGAATTCCCGGCTAACTGTGGTCTGGAGTTATCTTCATCGCTGGGGTCAAGACCGGTTAGCCCTGGCATATGCGCAAACTGAATGAAAGAATTATTATCATCAGTGCTTTCCTCAATATATGCCCGGAAATTCATCCCGTAAGGCGGAGTTCTTGTTACCCACTGATGGTCTGGAGCAGAAGCAATCGCAACAAAAAAGTCAACCTTTCCATCGGCTGTTTTCTCCAGAGGCGTATCAAAATACATTGTTGCCCGCCACCTCGCTGGACGCCTGTTACCCCGGTTAGCCCAGACAACCTGATTGTCAACAACAGTTTCACCCACATTTTCAGGCCAGGCAGGTTCAACAGCACCACTATTTCCGCTTTCGAGGGGGTTACCACCTACACCCGCAATCTGATAACACTCAAAATAGGTATTTCCAACTTTTACATAGTCCCCTTTCTTGTAGTTGGTATTAGGCTTCCAGCCTTCTGTAGTCGGACCGTTGGGAACATCCCAGTTAATTGCCTCCCAGTTTTTAATATGACCACCAGGGTTAGGTGGCTCCGAAGGGTCGTCTCTTCCCTGGATAACTGAATCAGTCAAAGGATTAAACTGACCATCACCGTTATCTCTGTAAATGGCAATATTAGGCCAGGGAGCCAGCATATGACTGGCTAAATAAGCAGGGTTGAAATCTTCTGGATAAGTATCCTCAAAAGTAATCACCAGTTTATAAAGATGTTCCAGGCCATCAGTGGCACCAGGTGCCTCTGCTACTGGTGCTGCCCCTGCTAAATCCAGGCCCAGGACAGCAAAAGGTTCACTCAACCTCATCAACTCCATCTCTTCCGGTCCATAAGGGAAAGCATGGTCAGAAGCCCCGAACCAGTGATATGTCCACTGGCTGTAAAAATAATCTCCAGTCATTCCTAAACTGGGATAGTCATTCCACCACCGGGCAGCCATACTTCCCAGCGGGACACCATGCCCCAAATCACTTCTTACCGCAGTCATATCCACAATTCTTGATTCGCAGGTAATGGTGTTTGAATATCTGTCCCCGGAAAGAGTATGGTAAGGCGGTGTTACCGGATCGTCTTTTGGGACACCATACTTATAAACTCCGTCCACCGTCACAGTATTGACCCATAAAGAAAACGTATCACCGTGCTGTATATTCTCATTAGTTCTGATAACCACCCAGTAGTAAGTTCCTGTTCTGCTTACTGCAGTATTATCAGTAATGGGGATGTCAAATGTAGTCTCAGCAACAGCGAGCTGATCTAACTTCTGCCCCACAAGATTGGCAAAATCGTGCGTATCAAAAACATGGTAACCAGCTACACCGGGGATATCTGTATTGTCCCGGTAAATATAAATCCCCTGAATAATATCTGTTCTGCCTGGCTGGAAAAGAGTTAAATTGATACTGGTAACAGTCTCACTGCCTATACCATCAAGCAAGTTTAAATCAGTAAAATTAACCGCGAAAATCGCTGTCCGGCAGCTTCTTGGTAAGATTCCTTGATTGGCTACTGTTACATCAACAGAACTGACATTGACATGTACAACCCTGACACTGTTAGGATTTGAATAAAAAACAACATCAGCGTAACCTGACCTTTGCATCCGTGCCATGATGTAATAAGTGCCGGCTGGAACATTAGCGATGTTCCAGTCATAAACATCGACACCGGCTGGCACAGTAGCAATTGTAACCGCGGTGCTGGGGTCATAACCTACCCGGTAATAAGAAAGAGTTGTGGTATAACCTGATAGAGGCATCCATCGCAGCTGGAAAATATCCTGTCTGGCTCTTAGCTCCGTATCTGGAATATCCCCTGGCCTATCCGGCTGAATGAACCCTGTAGGTCCAACCGAACAAGTAACCAACTTGCAAGGCTGTCCGGTTAAGCCTTCGTAAGTAGTCAATACGCCATTCTGTCCATACCTCGTGAGTTCAACTTGGAATGAGTCTCCGGGGGCCATGCTGGCAGCCGCAGTCAGAACTATGTAGAAGTTTTGCTGAGTCCATCCTGTCTCGTCGTTGAAATTAATCAAAAACGGCTGGTTAATCTGCGGATTGTTCACTGTGCCGTTGGTCAGCGGCAGGTCTATGCCAGGGTCAAAGTTATTGGGGTTACCTCCCAGCTCTTTGTATATGCCGATGATACTAATATCTGTTGGCTCCATGCCACTGTCGATAACCCGTAGTTCCACGCTCTCAAATGTGTCAGTCGGAAACTCAGCCTGCATGCGGAGCCGCAAAACAGCGAAGTTCGGCTGGCCTGGTGTTATTGTTGGGTTGGCAATGTCGTCTGCCGCGCCGGTGACCGCTGCCTCGGCACTACCGACGGAAAACGTAAAAAAAACGAGAAGAACCGCCGGCCACAGAAATAACTTCAACGCTATCAACTTCCGGCTTTTCATCTTTCTCTCCCTCTCATTTGCTGAGGATATGCCTCAGCGGATTTAATAAAGTATGTTAAAAGAATCCCTGTTACTTGCTATTCTAACCATAGAACCCTCCTGCTGTCAAGTCCCCATCCTGCCGAGGACGGGCCTCGACAGGTTTTGACGAAGTTCAATTCCAGCGTGTATACTCTCTCCGCTGATGAAAAAAAGATTTCTCCTTTCTCTGCTTCTGATTTTTGTTAGCGTTTCCATTTATTCTAACACTTTCCATGTTCCTTTCACCTTTGATGACTACCATTCCATAGTGCTGAATACCAAAATCCGTTCCTGGCGTGATTTACCAGCCATCTGGTCTTTCACCCGGACCAGGTTTCTCACTTACTTCACCTTTGCTCTGAACTATCATTTCGGTGGATTGAAAGTTTCTGGTTACCACCTGGTAAATCTGTTTATTCATCTTGCCTGTGCCTTTGCTGTCTGGTCCCTGGTCAACCTCCTGGAACTTCGCTGCCGAGGACGGGCCTCTGACACGGGGTTTGTTGCTGCTTTAATTTTTCTTGTTCATCCGGTGCAGATTCAGGCTGTCACCTACATTGTGCAACGTGCTGCCAGTCTGGCAACATTATTTTATCTGCTGGCGATAATTTTCTTTCTGCGGTTCAGGCTTTCAGAAAGCAACTTAAAGGAGCTATCATCTGGGAAAAAACAGCAGGTGAACGGCTGGTACCTGGCATGCTGTCTGACAACTGTGGCGGCTATGTTCACCAAGGAAATATGCTTCACTCTGCCGCTGATGCTGCTGGTGATTGACTGGCTGCTTTACCCGGAAATTTGCTGGCGTCGCAGAGCCTGGCAGTTTATTCCTTTATTGCTGACGCTTGTAATTATCCCTGGTTTGTTTGCCTTATCCACCCGCAAGGTCAACCTTGGTGAATTAGGCAGAATTGCTGAACCTACAGGCACAATTTCTCCTTATCATTATTTGGTTACGCAGTTTAGAGTAATTGTCACTTACCTGAGGCTTTTAATTTTCCCTTTGAACCAGAATCTGGACTACGACTATCCGGTTTATCGGTCTTTCTGGAGTACGGCATGCTGGAGTAGTTTTCTGATTTTAGTAGCCCTGATTGTTGGCGGTTTTATTGCATACCGGCGTAAAAATCTGATGTTTACCTTAGCAGTAATCTGGTTTTTCTTAAGTTTGAGTGTGGAAAGCAGTATCTATCCCATAAGGGATGTTATTTTTGAGCACAGGCTTTATCTACCCATGGTTTCTTATGGGATATCCGTGGCTCTTCTTTTTTCTTTCCTGAAAAATCAGGCGAGTAAATACTTGTGGTTACTTGCTCTGATTATGCTTGTCTGCGGGTATGGCAGCCTGACCTATCTTAGAAACGGTATCTGGAAGAGTAATGTTAGCCTGTGGGCTGATGTGGCTGCTAAAAGTCCTGGTAAAGCCCGGGCTCATCATAACTACGGCCAGGCTCTGTTTGCAGAAAAAAAGTATGATGAGGCGATGAAGGAGTTTAACACGGCGCTACGGCTGGACCCATCATTTGTTTTGACCTATTTTACCCGGGGTGGGCTGTATGCCAGCCGTGGCCAGTACCAACTGGCTATTAAAGATTTTAATGAGGTGTTGAAACGAAGTCTGGATAAAACCAGGCTTGCTCATGTTTACCTGGCAAGGGGGAAGGTTTACGCGGAAATGGAAGACTACCAGGCAAGTCTGAATGATTTCAACCAGGCTATCAGTCTTGACTCTAAAAATGCTGTAGCCTACAGTGAACGCGGGCTGCTGTTTGCTAAGCAGGGCAATTATCAGCAGGCAATAAAAGATTTTGACCGGGCACTTCGGCTTGACAGTCATTCAGCTGAAGCATACAACAACCGCGGTCTTGCCAGAATTTATATGGGCGAAATTGAAGCAGGTTTGATGGATTTTCGACGGGCACTGGCAGAGGCACCGGAGTTTGCCAGTGTTTACCTTAATCTGGGACTGGCTTATTTCCGCCGCGGAGACTTTTCTGAAAGTCTTAATGCCTATCGGAAAGCACTGGAGATGGACCCGAATTTAATTCAGGCGTACGCTGGAATGGCTATGGTTTATAAGGCAAAGGGCCAGACTGATAAAGCGCTGGAACAGTTAGAAATGGCACTGCAGAAAAAACCAGAAGACTTAAGGACCAGGCAAGTTTACGAGAAGCTGGAGAAACAGCGGCAAAGGGTGCTTACCGCAGCCAGGCAGTCAGTAGCACTATCCTGCTGTGAGAAAGGTAACTACTTCCGGGAGAAAGGGCAACTTCATCAGGCGCTGGAACAATATACTCTGGCTCTGAAAGAAGACCCTCATTTTGCTGCAGCCTACTACAACCGGGCAAGAACCTACCAGGAGCTGGGAAGAAACGAGGAGGCACTCCAGGATTATATTAATGCCCTGAAGTATAACCCGAAAGATAGCCAGGCATGGAACAATAAAGGTTTTCTTCTGGACAGACAGGGGAACATTGACCAGGCTATCAGTGATTACTCTCAGGCGATACTATGTGACAGGAAGAACAGCCAGGCTTACAACAACCGCGGTAATGCCTATTTTAAGAAGGGTGAATATGAGAAAGCAGTTGAGGACTACACGCATGCTCTGGAACTTAACCCGGCTCTTGCTGAGGCTTATCGGAACCGCGGAATGGCTTACGGGAAGCTGAAAGATTACCAGAGCGCAGCATTAGATTTTCAAAAGTATCTGGAATTGAACCCTGATGACCCGAAGAAAGAAGCATTAAAAGCCTTCATCAACCGCCACCTTCAGTAGAGGACGGGCCTCGACAAGAAATTTGTGGTAAGGTTTTCCGCACTTTACAGAGATGTGAGCGCTAATCTCCGACCAGTCAAGAATAGACTTGTAGTTGTCAATGCCCAAATAATCACAAAGGCTTGACCACCGATAAGATTTTAAAAATTCTTCTGCTTTTTTCCAGTCACTTACGCCTTCTTTCCAGTTAGCCATAATCAAATTAAGGGGGTTCAGGTGGATGTATCTTGTCAGATGAAGCATATACTCATCGCTATCAATCTCTTTAGCTCTGTATCTTCCATCAAAGAGAACACCTGTTCTCTGGTAACGTTCATTGAAATACATTGCATATCCTGTGGCGAGTTTGCGTAGAAACTTGACTATACCGCCATCAGTTTTCTGAGAAAGAATAAGGTGAAAATGATTGGGCATAAGACAGTAGCAGATAATCGAAACAAGCTGCTGGCGTATATTTAATTCTTCCTGGCTTTGAGGTAAACGACGGTTGACTGTTATTGGCCTCTGGTCATTGAAGAGATAAAGAGAATGCTGGAAACGTTGATAATCATGGTTGTCAAGGAAAAGGGAGCGTTTTTCCACACCGCGTGCGTAAATATGATAGAAACCGCCAGTATAGATAGAAATTTTTCGGTAGGGCATCTTCCGGTAGAGGACGGGCCTCTACCGTAGAGGCCCGTCCTCGGCAAAGATGTTACGGTGTCTGGGCAGGTGTTACACCAGTCCAGTACATTTCAAAGGCTGTCCAGGCACCTGAAGTGTTGTAGTAGTACTGTCCCTGGTAGGTTGCGCTTGCCCAGAAGCCTATAATACTGACAAGAATCTGGTCCCAGTTGTCAGTATCATTTGGCCAGGATGGACCAACACTACCCACCTGATAGCCCAGCACCAGCTGTCTGTTGTACTTCCATTCGTTGATGGTGTAAAGCAAATCAGCATCTTCAATGATGGCATTGTCACTGTCATCCCGGACGTTACCTTCTGCGTCATACACATCAGTCGGGATATAAGGATTAGCCACCAAAAGTTTGCCGCTTCCACTGACCGCTGTCTCAGTATTTTGCCCGGTCAGCGGATTGGTGTAGACCAGTTGTCCGACAAAGTTGGTCTTGCTACCAGTGGCAGGACTGACAGTAACACTGACCTTGACTACGTGGTCTGTTACGTTTCCGGCAACTCCGCTACCACTGTCCGCAAAGACTAACTTTAAGGTATTCAGTCCGGAATACGGGCTGTTGGGATAGACTACGTAGTTGGTGGTTGCTGTCCCATCAACCCAGACAGTGTTCACCGGGGCGCATGCCATCACGTCGTTTAACACATAGCCGGCAGGTTTAGCCATCTCATCCACATCTATACTGATGGTGTAAATGAGGTCGCTATCATTGGGAGCGCGGTTCTGCATGAGACGTCTGGCATACATGGTTCCAGGGTCTCTCTGGATACCCCAGGCTACTTCATCACCAAGGTTATCACCAGGACCACTTCCGATTAACGTTTCAGTAATTGCTCCTGTGGCATCAGCCAGAAGGATTTCCCTGGTGCCCCTGGCGACTACTGTGGCAACAAAGGCAATACTGCCGTCATTGACAGGAGAGAAAACAGGGTAGGTGGGATTTTGATAGGCAGTGTAGTCAATGTTTCCAGCTCCAAAAAGTTTGACATCAGTGCCGGTTTTAGCATCCATGGTGTAAATTTTGTTGGCACCATCCCTGTCGGAAACAAAGACTATTCTGCTACCATCAGGTGAATAAGATGGATACCTATCACTCCATATACCCTGGGAGTTCCCTGCCATTCTCAGAATCCGGTTGGTCTGAACATTGGCAGTATTAGCCGCCCAGTTGAGGTCCACACCTGCTGTCCAGATTTGATGATTGCCGGTATAGGGTCCACTGTTGATGCGGTGGCTGAAGGCAATCTGATTGTTAGCTGGTGCAACTGCCGGGTCATAAAGGTCCACAGTAGTGGCAATACCTGTCACTGTCAGGGCATTCGCAGTTGCTGACATATCCTCTGTGATTTTCTTCACATAAAGCATTTTGTTCTGGGTGGCAGGAGCATTACCCTGAGCGTAGATAACCCATTTACCATCAGCGGAAACTGCTGGACACCGTCCGATGGTAGTATCAGGAGTACCGGCGTAAACCGCCTGGGGGTTGGTTCCATTGGTGTTGATGATATGGCAGGTATCAGGTTCCTGAGTAGTACCGCCGACGCTAATAAGATCGTAAACAATGTTGGCACCGTTGGCGTTTAGGTCCACATGAACCAGGTTTTCACCATTGGTAAGATGGGTTACCTGGGTAGAAGTTCCAAGGTTGCCAGCAGCATCAAAGTCTGTCCGGAAGACCTGGCTGTTGTTAATATAGACCAGCCGGGTACTGCCAATATCAACACCACCAGCTACTGCTACCGCTGGACCCCAGGCCACCAGTCCTTCCTCTCCACTATCAGTAGTCCACTCTGCCAGCTGGGTGTTAGAGGAAGCAGTGGTATCGTAGTTAGCCTGCCATAGATTGACATCACTGGAAAGGATAGCAGCTCCGTAAAGCATATTACCTGTGGTGGCAGTCAGTGGTACATCCCGATTGGTAGCATTGTCTCCATAAAGAGCCGGGTCGAATTCATCTTTATCAGGGGTGCTGGTAAGATTCCTTTCGCTGGCAGTTACTGAACCAGCGCCACCACTGGCATCAGCAAAGTACACATCCCACTTTGTCCAGGTAAAACCACTGGCCACTCTCTTGCTGTAGATAATGTAAGGAATCTGGCCTGCTACTGCACTCATCAGACGGCCATACTGGACATTACCATTAGGGTTGGTGGTTAAGTTGGTTTTTCCCTGACCATCCACACCAATCCGGTAGATGTTCGGTACGCCGTTGCTGGTGCCAAGGTAAACAATCTGGGTACTAGGGGTGGTGGCAGTCCCATCCAGGAAGACTGGATGGCTATACACCATTCCTGTTTCTCCAAGAAGTATTTCCCGGACTTTGGTGGTGACATTATATTTTACTAAGTAAGACTTTCCGGAGGAAGTATCAGTCATGGCAGCCACCAGGAGATTTCCGTCCGGGGATAATGCTGCGTACTGGTAACTACTGCTGGCACTTCCAGCGAGCAAAACGTTAACTCCAGCAGCACATGTAGCA
>Ga0136652_1000170_pt1 | contig 36282 bp, 39 predicted proteins | sample ConPoolayeEmetaG_FD_94864 | JGI IMG/M metagenome (GOLD analysis project Ga0136652, IMG submission 94864) | Hot spring microbial mat communities from California, USA to study Microbial Dark Matter (Phase II) - Cone Pool mat layer E metaG... ...
CGGTTTTTTTGAGGCCAATTCGTGAGCAGCTCGCAGAGCCGCCCATTGATTTTGCGGCGATAAATCCTCTCCGCTCGAACTCATTTTGAACAAAATCCCGAATGATTGCCGCGCTTCGCGCGGCAGAACTAAAACTGAACGCTCGGGCGGGCAAAAAGGAAGGGGGTTGTGGGGAAGAAATTTTTGCCCGCCCTCGCTTTCGCCACTTCTTTTTTTTCGCCGCCGCAATTTTTCGTATTTCGCTTTGCGAAATGTGCCGCCAGAAAAGGAGTTGTGTTTGCCCCGCCCACCCGTGCGCACACAACAGATTTGCTCCCTTTATTTTGCTTGCCAAGTTTAATATAATTTAGTATCATTGTAGTAATGATGAGGACTTAATCCCAAGACATAACCTTATAACAATAATACTATTCTATGGCAAGCAAGTCAAACGAAATATCAACAATATCGGAAAATGTAAAGAAGGCCCGAAATAAAAAAGGCGTTTCGCAGGATAGGTTGTCAAAAATGGCTGATGTTGCCTACAACACTATTATTAAAATTGAATCAGGAACAATCCAAAACCCAACGATTGACACTTTATCAAAAATCGCCAAAGCGTTAGATGTTAAGGTTGACGATTTAATCAAATAGATTTTTATGCAAAAAACAATCACTGTAAAACAGAATACAAAAGTTGACGAGATAAAATCTCAAAAGCCATATTTTGAAAACGACAAAATTTCGATTTTCAATGAAGATATTTTGAAAATTACTGCTATTCCGGAAAATTCTGTTGATTTAATTATCACCTCGCCGCCTTATAATGTTGATATTCGTTACAATTCCCACTCTGACGATTTATCATATGAAGATTATTTAGAATTTACCGAAAAATGGATTAAAAAATGTTTTGATTTAGCAAAAAACGAAGGACGATTTTTGTTAAATATCCCTCTTGATAAAAACAAAGGTGGTCAAAAATCAGTTGGCGCGGATATTACGAAAATAGCAAAAGATATAGGTTGGAAATATCATTCAACAATTATCTGGAACGAGGGCAACATATCTCGCCGCACCGCTTGGGGCTCGTTTATGTCCGCCTCCGCCCCTTATGTTATCGCTCCCGTTGAATTGATTTTGGTTTTGTATAAAGATAGCTGGAAAAAAACAGGCGGAAGCAGAAAAAACGACATTACAAAACAAGAATTTATGGATTGGACAAATGGAATTTGGACTTTTAACGGCCAAAGTAAAAAAGGGGCGGGCGGACATCCCGCACCATTTCCCGTTGAATTGCCGAGACGGTGTATAAAATTATTTAGTTTTATTGGCGATACAGTATTGGACCCATTTTTGGGTAGTGGCTCAACGCTTATTGCTTCATACTTACATAACAGGAAAGGACTTGGGGTTGATATTGATAAAGATTACTGTGATACAGCAATAAGACGCCTACAACAAGAGGCAAAAATGAATCAATCAAGTTTATTAAAATAATTATTATGAAAAACAATAATAATTTAGTTCAAAAAGATTTACTTATCGAATTTTTCAAGAAAAATCCGAACAGAGACATTAAACACCCCGAAGTAGTTGATTGGGTTGTCTATACATACAAGAAAAGAACGGGCAAAGTCTTCCGTGATCCCGATAGGGCAATTCGTCAATTAGCTCAAAGCGGATTTTTGATAAAAATTGCTAAAGGGATTTATAAATACGACCCCGACAAAGCATATAAAAGAGAGTTGGAAGATTTTACCGCCGCACAAAAAGAGGCAATTCTTAAAAGAGACGGCTACAAATGCGTAATTTGCGGGCGGGGTAAAAAAGACGGTGTTGATTTACACATTGACCATATTAAGCCAAAAGATTTTGGCGGCGAGGCAACGATTGAAAATGGCCAAACATTATGCTCGCAACATAATTTTATTAAAAAGAATTTGAAACAGACAGAAACCGGAAAGAAAATGTTTATCCGTCTTTATGAGTTAGCCAAAGCAGAAAAGAACGATGAATTATTAAAATTTTGCGCTGATGTTTTGGAAACTTATGAAAAACATAACATAAACGGGCATATTGTCTGGAAAAAATAATTTTATGGAAAATGATTTAATAAAAGTTAAAGAAGATGCGATCAAAATCCAAGAAACTGATTTATTAGATACAATAAGAAGTATTGAAGCGGAAAATACAAAATCTTCTTTCGCCTTGATTTTTACTTCCGCCTTGATTGCTTTGCTTAAAGATTTTGATAAATTGCCCCTGTGGGTTAATATTATTTTTCTTGTTTTGGCTATCAGCTCAATTGTCGTTGCTCTTTACAACATTTCAGCTAAAAAAGTTAGCGTTCATGCCAATGTTGATGAAATTTTTGTAAAAAATATTCCAACACAATGGGAAGAACACTTACAAAATAAACACCTATCTTTAAGAGATCGTTATCAAAAAGCAAAAAATTTGCTTTACGAAAAGGCGAATTTAACAAGAGTATCATTTATTCTTGTTGCATTATCGACCATTTTAATATCAATTGCTAAAATAATCTTATGAGTGAAGACAGAAAAATAATAAAACATGTAGGCGAACAAAAGCCTTTGAATCAAAGTCCTAAACCTGCTGGAAATGATAATCAGGGAAATGATAGCAGTAATTCTGAAAATCCGATAAAACCACAAGAGACGCAAAAGGGATTAACATCAAAGAAATAGGCGGCGCGCCAACTTCGTTGGCGCGAAAAATTGTGGTGGCGAAAAAAGAAGCGGCGAAAGCGAGGGCGGGCAAAAATTCCTTCCCTCCAACCCCCTTCCTTTTTGCCCGCCCGAGCAGAAAAATTTTTATTCCTGCCAAGCGAAGCTCAGCAATCAAATTTCGCAGTCCGGATTTTCGTCAAAAAAAGTTCGGATTTCGTCCAACAAACACCATTCATATAAAAGGAATAGTAATTAATTCTTTGAAAATAAAAAACCGGGCATCTCTTTAGATGTCCGGTATGGTTTGGGTTTTTTAAGAGAACAATTTCTCCTCTTCGCGTTGGGCGGCGCGAAGAGCTGCCGGTGTTTTGCAAATAATTATCGTCCCCTCTTCATAAGGATGTGGACCCTGACAGGTGCCATCCTTTTTTATGATCCCCACTTGTTTTTTTGTCACTCTATGAAAGATCTTTCGACCGCGAATGAAAAAGTCTTTTTTTGCCACTTTCCCTCCAATTTTTTGTTTCAGGAAAAATTTACTGTTACCTTTTTATCTTTTTTATACACAACATAATACACCCTTTCCATAAAAAAGTCAAACCTTGACCTATTCTGACAGTAAACTTAGCTCTTTTAGCAGTATCCTGCCAGACTGGGCCGGCAAAACCTTAATCTGACTTGTCTTCTCTGAAATTGACCAATTCAAAAACTGACACAAAGGCACGCGCACTTCCATATTCATACCTGCTCCATAGCTATATTTGAAATTATTTGCCGCTGAAATCGCTCCGGCCTGACCCCAATACACAGAAACCTGCCTTTGGCCAAATTCATCAGATGGACTAAAAAATGAAAATTTAATATCCAAATAGCGGTAATCACCGTTAAAAATTGGTTCGAAAGCGGGACTTACGGCTAGGTTTTTTGAATTTGAAGGAATATTTATAATAACGCCGTCGGACGATTGACCGTGCTCCAGTCCAGAGAAATCCCAGGCGGCAGTAGTCTGCGGATCGCCGAAATCCCACACCAAAGCAGGAGCTGTCTGAGTTTGAGCCGCTGCCAATTTTTGGACAACAGCGGCGCTTTCCTCAACAAATTTTCTATTGACATTGTCCCAGCTGATGATGGCCACTCTGTTGTCCGCGCTGGGAACGCACAGCGGCGAATCAGAATACGGCCGAGCGCCAACTAAAAACGTTTTCAAATTCTTATCGTTGGTGATTTCATAAACAAAACCGCGCACTATATGATTACCGAAAAAAGTATAGGCGCCATAAACCAGTCCGGGCAATTTTCTAACCATCAACGTTGTTGGGGAATTAGCCAACAATTCCACCTGCTGAGATCTAAACGCGTCTTTGACCCGGGCAACCTGGTCAGAAGCCATACGCCAAGGGGCCACATTGATTTTCCACAAAATAATAAAAATAAAAATAATCAGAATAAATACCAAACGTCTAATCACCGGCCGCCTACCCTTAACTCCCTTAGCCGGCCAAAATAAAAAAACTATCAGCATGGCATAACCGACTGAACTGAAGAAAAAAAGCCGCGATCCAGATAACTGTGTCGGGCTAATAGCCGAGCTTAAACTGTAGACCGGGATAAAAGCGACCAGTGACCAGAACAGACTTGATAAAAGGAAAATAATTCTTTCCTTTCGGCGCGAAAAAACCAAATATAGCACGACTACCAATCCAGCGGCAAGCACGAAAAACTTCCAGTATAAAAATAGCTTCAACATCAAAGCGTGCACTACACCAATAATCCCACCGTTTGAAAATCGGGCCAAAACATAATCCCAGTTAACCAAATAAAAAATGGAAGTAAAAGGCTTGGACAAATTGTCTAAAGTAAAGTGCACTCCTGCTTCCTGACCGCCCACCAAATAACCACCGATGGCTCCGGTCAATATCTGACTCCTGATAAAAAGCACACCGATAATTAAGACTAACCAGGGGGCTAATAAAAATACCTGGCCGATAAACTTCCTAAAAGGCCGCCTGGGCCGGCAAATCAACAAAGTGCCAAACAGGAAAATCGGCAAAAATAAACCGGTCTCCTTGCTCAACATCGCCGCCGCGCTTAATAACAAGCTGACAACATAGGCAACCCATTTTCCCGAATGTAAAAAGTTGGCGTAGGCGGCTATAGACAATACGATAAAAGTCGTAGCATAAAGATCCGGCCGGCCGGCAATCCAGGTGACAACTTCGTGTTGGGATGGGTAAACGGCAAATAGTAAGGCAACGGCAAAAGCCAGACCGTGATTTTTAAATACCTGCCAGATGAGCCAAGCTAGACCCAACACCAAAATATAATGAAAAATAAACTGATGTAAACGGTAGCCCAAGGTATTGTAATGCCAAAAAGCGTAGTCGAACTGGAAGCTAAAAGCAACTAAAGGCCGATAAAAATTACCGCCATTTTCCGTTTTAAATACCTCAAACCATCGACCCTCTTCAACATGAGTCCGGGCCGTACTCACCCAATCATAATCATCGGACAAAAACTGATCATGAAACGTGGGGGCGTGCAAAACCAACATCAATACCAAAAGACCGAGACAAAAAATCACCCAGCGCCAGGTGACTGAAATTTTGTTTAGCCAATCCGAAAAAATAGGAAAATTAATCATTACAATTCAATTAAAATTGCCTCAAAATTTTCAAATCAATCGATCAAATCAATTGCAGGATATTATTTTTTTCGCTAATTGTCAACTAAAAAATCCACTCATACGAAACGACTCGGGCGGATTTTCTTATTTTCTATTTGGCCAAATCGACGCGGGTCAAACGAGAAAAATCGCTACCGGCAACGCTCAGGCCTTTAATTTCTAGAACAAAGTGGTTCAGGTAAACACCCGGAGCTTTTGGCGCTCTAAAATAGAACTCAAAAGTGCCAATTTCACCTCGTCTGACTTCACGTTCTTTTAACCGGGCCACGGAAAAACTATCAAACCAGGAAGGATCGCGAAACTTACTTTGACGGCCACCTAAATCATACACTTTTAGCATCAAGCCACGGTCCCAGGTGGCTAAACCGACATTTTTATATCTTATCACCACTTTAGGCCGCCAGACATTAGCTACGGCCACGGGCAAGGTTGAAGAAACAAGCTCAGCTTCCCAGATGGGATAGACTTTCATGATAATATCATTTTTGGCCTGAACTATCTCATCGCCATCGGACAATCGATACTTGTTCAAATAAATACCGGGTTGAGCCGGACTACGAAGTGGAAAGATGAAAGTAGCCAGCTCTCCGGTTTTTACCTCATTTTCCTGAAAATCTATCTGGCCAAAATTATCCGGCCAAGCAGCCGTATAAAAACGGCTGGGTTTATCGCCTAAGTCATAAATATTTAATTTTAAATCCCCGCGGATCCAAGTCTGAGTACCCATGTTTCTATATTTAACCTTGGCGGTCTGTTCGGTATTAATAAAAGTTGAAAACAAAATTTCCTGATTCATAAGCACGGCGGCATTGGGCAAGCCTGATACTAGGGCGCTCACCGAAAATTCCGTATTGGGCACGGCTTGACCCGACCACTGCAGCGAAAATTCCTCCCTGATTTCAACTTGATCAGCTGGACCTTTTATGGCAAAAACAAACCGGCCAATTTCTCCAGGCGCGACATTAGGCGTGGTCAAACGCGCTGCTTCCCTGACTGAATTCCAGCCAACCGCATAAAAAACTGAGGCCGTGTTCTTGGCCAACACCGTCACCGTCTCGGGCTGATAACTCCGCCAGGTAAAATTACCATCATTACGGAAGTCAACCCAGACGTCTTGGGACTGGCCAGTCCTCACGATGACCGGCTGACTGCTCTGACCCACATAAGTAGCGCGCATTTCGGGATTAATGACGCCAAGTAAATCAAACTTTCTCCGGGATTCCTGCCTGATGATGTTTATTTGACTATTAATATTTTTCCCCGGGCATTCGGTGCAATCAACTTCTCCATGACCAATGATATTTGAATAAACAGCGTCCACAAAAAAATTAGCACCATCCGGCTGAATATTAAAATCCCTAGCTTTACGGCCAATAAGTGAAGTGAGGGCGGCTTTAACCTGGTTATTTAATTGCAAGGCGCCATTGTAATTTCCGAGAATGGCGATACCAATAGTTCCTTTGTTGAAATTAGCCTCACGCGTTCCACTGCCGAAACGACTCTTAGCGCAAGCCTCATCGCGATAGGCATGAGCACCGATAACACCATCACCACCAAAACGTCCTTCATAAATATTACCGGCCCGGTCGATAAGATAATTGTAGCCAATATCCCCCCAGCCCAAAATAACGGCCTGCCAATAATATATGCCACGGATGGCCGCGGCCGGATCAGAGCCACCGTCACTGCCGGCGGTGTGATGAATTACGAACTTTTCCGGCCACTTATATTCAGCTGGCCAAATTTCATTGTTTAAAGAGTCAAAGCGCCACTTTTCATCCGCCTGCCACTGGCTACGGGAGCGAATTTCAAATTCATTGGCTGCAAAAGCTTGGGAAAAGAAATTATTCAGTGTTTCCCCCAAATCAAAGGAAGACTGATCAACGCCGATGTAAATAAGTTTTATGCGACTGGCCGATGAAACCGCGATTTTGTACTGTATGGCGCTGGCCTGATCAGCTAAAATGGGCTCAATGCTATAAAACCAACCATCCTTAAGCTGGCTCTCATTGGTTTCTGATTCATACCATTCGGTCCATTGTCCACTTTCCAGAAAACGTATCTGTATTGGCGTATTTTCTCTGCCCTGCCAGGCCGACCCCACAACATCAACAGGAAAATCTGGATAAAAAATCGGCGAAACGTACTCAGCCGTAGACGTTTGCGGCACATCAATGATCTCTCCGCTTCTTACGCCTGACTGGGTGAAGGCCAAAACCCGGCCGGACAACAAACAAGCGGCTATAATAAAAACCGCTATGAGGCCAAAAAACTTGGTTGTTTTAATACCTTTCATTATTTTTATTTTTGGTTTTTATTTTTTTCTTTACCCTATTATCATAGCATATTTTAACCATCTTGTAAAGAATTTACAAAAAATACACCCACCACGGTAAGATAATTTTTATTAAAAAAATATAGTCTTCAAAACTATATTTTTCCCGTGGCGACCTTGATCGCGCTGGTTGAAAAAAACAATCGCAACCACGACGTCATTATAACTTCTGATTTTCTATTCATTTCGCCACATCTTATTAATGGTAATATTATCATTATCAAATGGGATATCAGTGAATCCGTCCAAGGACTACGATCAATCCGACTGTGGTCCAGAAAGCCACGGCCAAATCATTCTTAAAATAGGGCGTATCAAAAAATCCATGAACAAGCAGGACGATCATGGCGGCCATCAAACCTACTGCGTATTCCATAAATACATTTTTCTTCATTAAACTTAAGATCGCTTTAAAATATTTGGCAACCAGCCAAATAAAAATGGCCAGACCGGCTAAGCCCATTTCTATCCAAAGAGTCAAATAAAGTTCGTCGGGGTTCGGGAAAAACTCCGTATGGGAAGCCTCTTTGTATTTTTCGTAAACAATGGGGAAACTGGCCAGACCGGTACCGGCTATGGGATTATCCCTGATAATTCTGACGGCGCCTTTCCACATGACCACATGCACATCCGCGGAAGTGTCTTGGACGCTAATCAGCGAGAAAAGTTCATGTCGGCTAAAAGGGATAACAAGACACAAGATAATGACTGCCACAATTCCTCCCCACAGCCACTTTCTCCAGCGACTAAAAAAGCTGACAAAAATCAGACTTACGAAAACGCCTATAATCGCTCCCCGGGAAAATGAAAAGGTCAAGGCCATAACCCCAAAGGCTATTACCCCCCAGAAAAAAAGGTTGGGCATTAAAACATTTTTCTGATCTCTGGTCCCTCCGGTTAAAACCATTCCCAGAAAAAAAGCTACCAAAGGTCCGAGAAGTTTACCTACCGCTGTCGGAAACGGAAAGACAGAAGTCGCCCGCATCGGTGTTTGAGTATCATATGGGAAGGGGATACCGACTAACCCGGCATACTGCCATAAAGCAACACAACCGATAAAAACGGTCAGGACCCCAAAAGCCCAAATAACCAAACGAATCTGCTGGGATGTTTTTATTGTGTTAACAAATACGATAAAAAACAGAACTGGCTCCAAAATATAGGCCTTCCATAAACCTAGGGCCTGTCTAATGTCGGGTGATATCACCACGGCTACGCTCCCCGCCAAAACCCAAAAAATCGTCAACCACTTCCATGGCCAGATAATGCCTTCCACTTGGGTAGGCGAGCCCTTTGCGCCTCGGCCTAAAATATATTTCACCACCCAAACTACAAAAACAATCAAAACCATCACTTCTAATATCGTCATTGGCACAAGCCAAGCCTGAAACCGTAATAAATAGGCGGGCAAAAACAAAATCGTTAAAACGATAGCCCAGTCCAGTTTCCACCAGGCCACGACAACATAGAAAAATGCCAATAGTATGATTAAAGCGGTTTCCAGCATCATATATATTTTATCATACGAAGGAGAATATAAAAAACACCAACCGGGCTTTACCCGATTGGCGTAAGAATTAATAAATAGCTATTTTAGGACGGTCATGGCCAGCGTCTTGTGTGGTTCGCTACTTAAGCGGTAAAAATACACACCTGAAGCGACAGCACCAGCGTCCCAACGAACCTGGTGATAACCGGCCGCCTGTTCCCCGATTACCAATGTTTCTACCAATTGGCCAACTATATTATATATCTGCAACTGGACCGGCCCGGCCTTGGCCAATGAATACTCAATGGTCGTGACCGTATTAAACGGATTGGGATAATTCTGGGTCAGGGAGGACGCTACTGGCAGCTCACCAGAATCATCGATACCAGTCGGATCAAACTGGGCTAACTGCACACTGTAGCAGGCCGCAATAAAAACCTCGTCGCCTTTGACAGTAATGCCGGTGGCAAAACCTATAACTTCCTGGTGAACCAAAAGTTGAGGGCTGGTCGGTTCAGTCACGTCAATAATAGTGACGAAATCAAGATCAGCAACATATAACTTATTATCATGCGACAGCCACAAGTCTATAGCATAGCACGTTTGCACCCCTGCTACCCAGAACGGTGAGATCGGATTAGTCACATCGATGATCTGCACGCCTAAATCGGCGTTAGCTACATAGGCATAAGATCCACTGACTAAAATGGATAGGGCGTATCCTTCAAGACGGCAATGACCCAGCGGAGTCGGCCGCCCAGGATCGGCCAGATCGAAAATGATCACGCCGGTATTCTGGTCTACGACATACAGTTTATCGCCCTCAACATAGGTAGCGGTGATGCACGACGGCGCCGGATAACTGGCTAAAAGTTGCGGTGTAGCTGGATCGCTGACATCCACCACCTGCAGGCCATCCCACAGACTGGCCAAGTAAACAATATTGTCACGCTTGGTAAGACCATAAACAAAAGTCGTGCCAAACTGGCTGACAACATTGGGGTTAACAATATCATTGACATCAACAATGACCATGCCCTGAAAATCCGTTGAGAGATAGGCGTATGGATAATCAACCAAAACATCCCGCACGCCCACCCCGGTACTGCAAACCGAAACATCTCTTGGGTAATGAGAATCGGTCACGTTGATAATGCGTAACCCTTGGTTAAAATCAGAAATAAAAAGATACGGACCCCACAGACAGAGCTCGTTAGAATGACCTGGTGTCCGATATTCTCCTATCAAGTACGGCAAAGTCGGCTGACTGATAGAAATGATTTCCAGTCCGGCCGGATCATCGACGACATAGGCATACTCACCGACAATCGTCACTGCTTGGGCCGACCAGGGTGTATCAAATGATGCACAGAAAGCGGGAACGAATGGATCGCTCACATCCAGGATAATCAGATCATGACCCTGAGTGATAACCAAAACGATTGAACCGTTCACCGCCACGTCAAGCGCTAGGTAGGAAATGGCGTAATCAGTTATAGGCAACGGCTCAAATGGATTGTTAATGTCCAGAATATGAATCCCGGTGGCATCGATGCAATAGGCCCGCGTACCATTAACCGCCACGTCAACGGCGGCAGTCAGCCATTCGTACCTTCCGACAAATACCGGTTGCAGTGGGCTGGTCACATCTAAGATAATCAAACCATCCAACCGATCAACGGCCAAAAGGTAATTATCAAACCAGACCGCCCGGATCACTTGCGTCATAGGATAAATAACTAATGGATGCTGCTCATCCACATAATCCACGATGACCAAGGATGTGCCGCAAGCGGCATAAGCATAATGGCCAACCACCGTCACGTCGAAAACAGCGTCCACCACACCTGACAATAAGTCGCCGACCAAAATCGGCTGAGTCGGATCAGTAACATCAACAAGGCTGAGACCGCCCCGACAAGCCAAAAACACAATATTGTCGCGCATATCCAGTCCGAAAATCTCTCTAGCACTTGGCATCTGCTCAATCAATTCGGGCTGGCTAGGATCAGATACGTCGACGATAATCAAACCGTTAGGCACAGCCAGATAGGCTCGTCCGTTGCTTACCTTGGCCTCCAGAGTATTTGTCCACAAGGCCGAGGTATGAATATTCAGGGACTGAGCGCGGGTGATAGCCGTTAAAAAGGCGGCAAAAACCACGATTGTCCCCCAAAACGCTCCCCGTTTCATAAAAACCTCCTTTTTCAGATTATTTTATATTTTCAAAAAACTCTTTTGACTCTTATGCGCCTCCATTTTTGTTTTTTGCTCATAATCAACGCTGAAAAATCAACCAGTCAGCCAATGCGGTAGCCTATCACCATAAAGGAAATATGTCAATAACAAAAACGCTGTAGCCAGCTTGCATTTTAGAAAAAAACCTTTGACCGGCTATCCCCAAAAATGATATTTTGCACCGCAATCATCAGGCCGACTAAAAACCAAATATGCATAATATAAAGAGTGGAAAAAGTCAGGTACTGAACTAATATCCCCACTAATGCCGCCGATAAACCAATCATAACCGCCTTAAGATATTCATCGCGGGCTTTTTTTATGGCCTGTAAAGAGCGACCCAAAAGCCAAACGACAAATAGGATAAAAAAGAAGAGTCCAGCCAAACCGGTTTCGGACAAAATTTCTATATATTCATTATTGACGATTTTCCAACCGTCCTTGGGTACATAAGACGGGTGCACTGCTGTGTACGGGCCAAAACTGCCTACGCCGATACCCAAAACCGGATGCTCGCGCCAGGCCTGGACAGCTCTATCAATAGTTTCCACGCGCTCGTCATATGATGCTCCGTAAAAAATCCCGCCGACATGTTCCTGAAACTTTTCCAAAGTAAAAACCTCTCCGCCGACACCCAATGCTTTGATTACAACCCAGCCAACTACCGCGGCAGCTATCAAAAAAATAACTATATTATACGGTTTCAAAATATTTCGCATATAAAAAAGTGCAACAAAGAGTAAAGTAAAAACCACGGCTAGATATCCACCTCGTGAAACCGTTAAAATCAGATTAACCAAACCCAAACCTAAAAGTAAAACTAACCAGCTGGACTCAATCGCTTTGTGTCCACTCAAATATAAAGCTAACAAAACTGCGATAGGTAGCAGTAAATAATTGGCAAAATAAAGCGGTTCATAGGCCGTCGACTGAACGCGGGTAAAACCCAAAACATCCTTGGTATACAAATCGCGCAATCCGGTAAGGGAGGTTGGCAAACCGCTCATATCTCCCAAAAACTGCCACAGACCAAAACCTGCCACCAGCCCGAAACCAATTAACAAAACGGTAACGATCTGCCGGACCTGTTTTTTTGATTTAATTAAATTTGGCACTATAAAAGCTAACGACATGGTAAAAACTATAAAAGCCAAAACCACCAAAGATCTGTTCAGATTTATGGCAACAGATAAGGAAATTATATTAATAACCAAAAAAATTCCCAGGGGAATCAATAAAGGATTTTTAACCAAAAAATATTCTCGCTTCCAAATAGTAATAAAAAACCAAACCAGGGTCGTAACAATCAACAAAATCTGGCTCAAACGAATGGTCATTTGCCCGATTTCCAAGGCGCCGATTCTTTCAAATGGTAAAAAGAAGGCTACCAAAAGCAACCCCCAATAAACCTTGTTAAATAAAATAAAAATAAGAGCCGCTAAAAAAAGTCCGGCCAGAGTTATATACCAGGGAAAATAGGAATTCAAAAATCCGAAAGCTATTATCAATAATATTCCTAAAGTAATCACGATCGCTTCCTTTATTTTTCCTTTTTTTTGTAAATTGTCCGCTTCTATCATGTGATTATTTTCTAAATAATAAATAGAAGTCCCTAACCATGCGTTCTAGACTGAATTGATGTTCGATCTTTGCTCGGGCCGCTAAAATCATGTCCTTGGCTTCGGAACGGTTATTGTACAAATACATTAACTGGTCGGCTAAGTCCTGACTATCGCCCGGTTTGGCCAAAAGTCCGGTTTTCTTGTGTTCAATGATCTCGGGTATCCCACCCAGACGCGAGGCCACCACTGGAATTCCACTGGCCATGGCTTCAACCAAGGTTATGCCAAAAGATTCGCGTTTGACCGAAGGCAGGACCAAGGCGTCAAAAAAACCGTACCATTTTTCAATTTCACGCTGATAACCAACCCACTGGATTATTTCTTTCAGACCAAGCCGCTCGGAAAGCCACATCAATTTACGGCGTTCAGGGCCTTCGCCGACAATGATCAGGCGCACGAAGGGAATAAACTCTCGGACAATTTTTACCGCCTGAATAAGAAATTCTATGCCCTTTTCTTTATCCAGCCGCGCCACACAGCCGATATTATACCGGGCCACTTTTTCCCAACGGCACTCTCTCAACTTAAACCTAGATAAATCTACACCATTATAGATAACTTTTATATGGTTTCTGGGCGCTCCTATCATCTTTTCAAGCTGCTCACCGATAATCTTTGAAATAACCACTATTATCACCATACGTGAAAATAATCGGTAAAAAACTCTTAGCGGGTTTTTAGAAAGCCAGCGCTCCACCGTGACATGCTCCAGCCAAAAAACCTCCATGCCTAATAATTTGGCGAATGGCGTAGCCAGAATTTTTTCTCCCAGCGACAGACAGTAGAGGATTTTCACCTTATGGCGTAGCCTGTAGTATAAAAGCATCAAAGCTAAATTTATAAAAGCAAAAGGCGCTAAAATCGGCCAGACCAATAGAGTCCAGCGCGACACCGGCTCGACCCCACCCCAGGTTTTAAAAGCCGGCCATTTGCGAATCTTGAATTCCCTCAATAGAACAGAGCAGGAAGAGGCCAGAAAAAAATTAAAGCCCTTCTTTTGCAATTCTTCCACCACTAATAAGGTATGACGTTCGCCACCACCAAATAGTGAGGAATAAGGAAATTTGAGAATAAGAACGTTACGCATCTAAAAATGATTAATGATTTACAGTACGAAATTTTATGATTTCCCTAATGGTCTCGAAAGTAACACCTTTTAAAAAGAAAAGGGCGGCGCCATAAACTATGGCGCCAATTGAAATACTAATAAGAAAATTATGCCCCGCCAGCAGTTGCAGGGCTACCCCCATTACCAGAGAAGCGAGCAGAGCCTTGCCGGGGACTACCAAAGATAACCGTACTCGTGTATACCGAATGACTAAAATAGCCGCGCTGATCGTGACCAAAAACTCAGACAAAGCCCGTATCCAGGCCGCTCCAAAATATGAGTATATCGGTATAACCAAAAAGTAACCAATCAATGAGACTATGGCCACCAACAAATATAACCACATCATTACCCGCTGCCGATTCAAAGCTACTACCGCGTTGCCGAATAAATTTCCGACGAAAATTATGCTCGTGGAAATAATAACCACGCGCAAGACGGCCGCGGCATCAGTAAACTCAGGAGCAATAATATTCATAATTGGCCGGGCGATGAAATAAGTCCCCACCACCAAAGGCAGGGCCACAATGACCATGGCCTCGAATGACTTCCTTAAAACTCGCTGGAATCTTTCCTTGTCAGCCATGGCCCAGGCCGCTGTCAACAATGGCAGGACCAAGCCCGCGAACATAGCCGGAAACGTAACTAACACTTCCAATACTTTATTGGCTGCCCCATAAATACCTACGGCAGCTGCCGGCTGCTTTAATGACAAAATAATCGTATCGGCCTTGAAATAAACCAGATTAAAGGCAATGGATAAAGCAATCGGCCAAGATTCACGGAAAACAATTTTCCAAATAGTCCAATCAAAGGCCAACTTAATTTTCACGAGGCGACGACTGTACCAATAAGTAAGTAGGAAATTGACCAAGCTGCCCAAAGAAACTATTCCCAATATCCACAACAAGCCAGCATCAGCCACCGACGCCAACCAGGTACCAAATAACAGAACTAGCCGACCCACCACCTCGGCAATGACCACCCTGTCCATTCGCAAATACTTCTGAAAAATTCCGGAGAGGACCTGATTCAAGGTCACGCCCAAAGTGGAAAAAGTGGCGATGACCACACCCCATTTGACTACTGCCGGGTAGGGGAAAAATAGAACAATAAATGGAGCAACGCCCAAAAAAATTATGGCGGAGACAAGTCGTAAAGTAAAAATATTACTGACATAAATCTCCTCGGAAATATTCGGTTCGGAAATTTTTTTTACTAAAATTATATACAGTCCCAAGTCTACCAGAATACCAAACAACTGCAAAAACACGGTTACGGTATAATAATGCCCGAATCCCTCCTCGCCCAAATAACGAGTCAGTATGGCAATGATAACCAGACCGGTTATCGTACTGATTATCTTGCCAACAATTTGAATTATTGTATTGTGAGCAATCCGACGAGTGTAAGACATATTGACGAATAGTTTACCGTAACGTCCAGAAGCGCCCCCAACCCCTAATAGTTTAGACGCCAGCAACGGTTTTTAAACCATCAGCTCTTATTATCTTATCGCATTCAATCGTTGTTGACAAACGAAAAAAATTATGCTAATATTATAGAAGATGGTGAAAATAAAAAACAAAATGCTCCCAAGAATTTGATCGGAGCTCACCAAACCAATTCTCATCATCGAAAAATAAAAAACAAAACAAAAACCATGGAAAAAAAGAGCTTTACCGCGCTGTTTGCGGTTATAATGGTGATGACACTCGTCCCTTTCGTGCCTTCATTTATTGAAGAGCAGTTTTCGCAACAGGAAATTACTGCGGTAATACGCCCGACTGTCACTGCCACACAGAACAACCGGGTGATTCAAATCTCCGACTACATCACTGCCGGATATGTCGGCCAATACGGCCCGGTCACAACCAGCACTATAGCTTTCACGCCGCAAGTTTTGGGTATTAGCACCAGCCGCATTGGTCCACCGTCTAGTTATCGGGCGAGAGAAGTTGACAGAAGTAACTCAATAATAAACATCAACCCAGGTCAGGCCGTCACCGTCTGGGTCGATTTTTTAAATACCGGCACCGCCACTTGGTTTAACAACGGCCACCACTATTTAGCCCTCAATGTCACCAACCCAGTGGGCCGCTCATCCGTCTTCCAACATGACTTCTGGAAAAAAAACTACCAACCGGCTCGACTTTTGCAAAAGGAAGTAAGACCCGGGGCCATCGGCCGCTTTCGTTTCGTTCTGCAAGCGCCAAAGACCACCGGAATATATAAAGAAGAATTCAACCTAGTGGCTGAAAACTTAACCTGGGTTGACGGGGGATATACCAGCTGGACTATCGGCGTGGGCGTCAAAGCCCCCAGACCGCCGGACTACCAAGCTCAGGAAAAAGAACGCAGCCATGGCAATACTCTGAATCTACGGCCTGGACAAGGCCTGACTTTCTGGATTGATTTTGAAAATAAGGGCCTTAAAACCTGGTACTCGAGCGGCGATCACTTTATTGCCCTTAATGTCACCGATCCCGTCGGCCGGGTCAGTCTTTTTAAACACGATTTTTGGTCAGAGTATTATTATCGACCCACCAGACTCATGCAAGCCAGAATTTATCCCGGGGAAGTTGGTCGTTTCCGGTTTGCGCTCCAGGCACCCAACGTTCCGGGTTACTACACTGAAAAATTCGCCTTGGTGGCAGAAAACCTAACCTGGATACCCGGTGGGGAATTTACTGTGAACTTTAAGGTCGGTGATCCACCAGCTACCGCCACAGAAACAAATACTTCCAATGAGCCGATAGTCAGAATTGGACTGTATAATACCAGCAAGTCTGTGGACGTCACCTCAAATGGCACTTACGATGTAATAAATATGACCACCGGCGCCACCAACACCAAAAAAGCCAACGAGACCACTACCATTAATTATTCAGAAAATGCCTACTGGCGACTGGTACCAACTAATCCTCAATCAATAATGACACTGGTTAATTTTGAGAATCGACCAGTCTGGAATGCCGCCCTGAACGACAATACTTTCCGTGGCAACATTGAAATTCGCTATTCGGCCAAAACCAGAAAAATGTGGGTGATAAACGAACTGCCGGTAGACGATTATCTGAAAGGTCTGGCCGAGGTTACCAATGAACAGCCGGCTGAATATCTAAAAACTTTAATTATCGCCGCTCGTTCGTACGTCATCTGGCATCACCTACGCGGCGGCAAGCATGCTGACGAATATTTTGACATCAACTCCACCACCGATCAGGTTTATCGCGGCTATGGATTTGAACAGCGCTCAATCGATCCAGTTTTGGCCGTTCAAGCCACTGCCGGACTGGTCATAACACACCGCAATGCCGTAACCCAGCTCAACCCCCGCGGCGTGGCCCTGGCACCATATTCATCCGGCACGGATGGCCGTACCCGCAGCTGGCAGGAAGTTTGGGATTCGGGAGGATATCCATGGATTCTATCTGTCAACGACCCCTATGGGGTTATAGCCAACTGGCGGACCCTTGAGGGAAATCATATGGTTGGCTTGTCCGCTCAAGGTGCGCGAGGATATGCCATCAACGAGGGTAAAACGTATGACTGGATCCTGAAACATTACTACAACGGCGTCAATGTAGAAAAAATCTACTAAAATAACCACCATCAACCCTCTGACAAACCCATTACGTTTTAACGGGTTTGTTGTTATAATAAATAAAGTCAGTGAAAAATTAAATAAATTATGGTGAGCCGGAGCCTGTCCCGATTAAAATCGGGGATCCCAAGGATTCCGAGGCGGGCAATTCAACTAATTTTGCGAAAAGTGCTGAAAACCACTTTTCATAAAGAGATTTCTAAAACATGACATTTATCGGGCCAAACATGGAGGTCACGGAAAGTGACTGGAAAAACATGGTCGCGGAATTAGATAATTACAGCCGCGGCAAGTTTTGGCGTGATTTCACCTGGCACGCTTCCCGCATGGCTGTGGTAGATCCAGAACTATTCAAAGGCGTTCTTATCTCACCCGATGACTGGATTGGTATGCTCCGAGAATTGGAAAATTACCATCGCCAAGAAAACTGGGACGCCTTTGCCGCCAGACTAGCCAGGATGAAATTAATTGATCTGAGAAAAACACAAACCATTGAGGTGAATGATCGTGCCTGGCAAGGAATGGTCAGTATTTTGAAAAAAGCTATCATTCAAAACAATTGGGTTTTATTTGCTTCGCACGCCCATCACATGAAAATCATCGACCCGGAACGATTCGCGCATCTGAAAATCGAAGACAAAGCCTGGCAAGGAATGCTCGGCAAGCTGGATGATTTTCGGCAGCAAGACATTAGAGGAAAATTCACCAAACACGCCTCGTATATGAAAATCATCGACCCGGAACGATTCAAACAGATCAGGATCTCGGCCCATGACTGGGAAGAGATTGCTGATGAGCTGCAGGCTAAGCGGGACAAGAATTATTGGGCAGCATTTGCTGCCCAAGCTAGCAGAATAAAAACGCTATTAAGCTAGCAACATCCCGTCCCCAAAACTATAGAATCGGTACTTCCGCTGTACCGCTTTTTTGTATATTTCCAAAACTTGTTTTCTCCCTGCAAACGCCGACACCAACATTAATAATGATGATTTCGGCAAATGAAAATTGGTAATTATGGCGTTAACGAATTTAAATTTGTAGCCGGGGTAAATAAAAGTATTTAACCAACCACGAAATCCGCCGCGTGGGTAACCAAAATCATTACGCCCTGGCCTATTAAAAACCGTTTCCAACGTCCGCACGGTCGTGGTGCCGACGGCGATAATACGCCGACCCCGTTGTTTGGCTTGCCACAAACTCTTGGCGGTAGTCCTGTCTACTTCTGCGTATTCTTCATGAATTCTGTGTTCACGAATGTCATCAACCTTTACCGGCTGAAATGTGCCGAAACCAACATGTAGAGTAATATATTCAAACTGAATGCCTTTCTTTTTTAATTGTGCCAATAATTTTTTGGTAAAATGAAAACCGGCCGTTGGCGCAGCTACAGAACCAATCTGCTTTGCATAAACTGTCTGATAATCGGACAATTTAGTCAACCTTTTTACATACGGCGGCGTCGGAGTAGAGCCGATCTTGTTGGCCAAAGTCATAACCACTTTCGGCGGTTTATTAAAGAGTACTTGCCAGACTCCCTCCGGCAAGCGTTGTGTTGTCCGACATCGCAAACCTTGACGGAAAACTATACTCTGCCCCACTCGCCTGACCTTTCCGCCGATTAGAACCTCCCAAATTCTACCACCCAGACACTTTAGTAAAAAAACTTCCATTTTCCCGCCACTTTCTTTCTTGCCGAATAATCTCGCCGGAAAGACTTTTGTATTATTAAAAACCAAAACGTCCGATGGCTTCAAATAATCTGCTAAATTATAGAAATGATCATGGATTATTCTCCTCCTCTTCCTGTCAAAGACGAGCAGGCGCGAATGATCACGCGGTTGAACCGGAAATTGGGCGATAAGTTCTTTTGGTAAATAATAATTAAATAATTCTGTTTTCACGCCTTCAAATAATTAAACTGGAATAAATTAGTAACTCAAACGAATTTTAAACTTTGGTCCGTGAAGATCATAAATAAAAAAATAATGGGATGGCTAAACAACAAGCGCCTTAATACCCTGACAGTTCTATTTTGGCTTCACTCAAGGCGAGCCTTGATCACTTGTCTTGCCTGACCAATTGACTGCAACAGCAGGCAAACGGCCCGTCAAGAAAAAATTGATTAAAAAATCAAATGATTTAAATAATCTGCCTCGAGTGATCACTGGAGAAATAAACAGCTAATTGGGCAATGCGCTCAATTGAAAAATAAATAATCAAACAGTGCGATTTTCATCAGGAGGATTATTATTTACAGGGGGTGTCTCATTCTCCCGATATGGGTTCGGCGACAGGCGGTCGTCACCAGCGTAATGTTCACGCAGTTCCAGAATCGACCGGGCCACAATTTCCGGGCGCGGCACTTGTTTGAACTGAAATCTTTTCTCGGCCGAAGCGGTCTGCACTAAAATATCGCCATAGCGAAAAAAACTGGCCAGAAGTCCGCGCGTGTTGCTTGAGACATCTTGAATGGTATTTAGGCGAAGTTCGGCCACTTCACGGTGAAAAAGACTAACTTGCTCCATGGCAATTATCCGCTCGTCAGTAATTACCCAGACGTCCAAATAATAATTCACCCACGACTCAAAGAGAAACAACAGCCAATAGAGATAAAATAGTCCGGCCCCCAAAACCAATACCAAATACAACAGACTCGAGGCATCGTCAAGCCAGGGGGTGTATTGTCGTAAACCCAGGGCCACTACTGCGGGCACTACTCCAACAATAAATATCAACAATAATTTATGCACCATAACCACCGGGTGGCGCCGCAAAGCCATGATTATTTTTTCTTCCGGCTCTTTGCCCGGAAAATATATTTCATTCAGATCCTTCATTGAATATTGATATCACGGGTAAGTTTATATAAAATGACTGATCCCAGTCAACCTCTCTCAGGCTCGACAGCGTCCCCAAAACAATCACTACTATCAGAATTAAAAAAATCAGAGAAACTACGATTGGAGCTCCTTTCATAAAACTGAACCTTATTACATTGTAAAAATTGGCAATGACCAAAAACAAAAACAGCAGAAACGCTAGACAATAAATTATGATAAATATTACCGGTGAAATGCTCATAAGGCCATTATTATAACAGGCAAACTTGTGTTTGTTAACTATTTTTCGGCCCGGGCCCGTTACGGTCATGACTATTCAAAACCAGCTGTTTTAACCGGCCGCTCACTGTCCACCATTGGTGCTGGTATATTGGGCGAGTTGTTCACCTATAGTCTTGGCTTAATTGGCTCGATATTACATATTATATCTTAATTATCCACCTTTTATCCACCCTTGACAAAAAAGATGCGCCGACTCTATAGTAAACGCACCAGGCTCTTTCTAAAAACCCAGTCCTCTGCCGTAAAAGAAAGGGGTAAACATGAACTCATTAACTTATATAGACGTCAAAGAGGCGACCAAAATACTGAAAAAACCAGAGAACCGGAGAGCTAAAAAAAAGGTCAGCGTCAGTATTGGCGGAGCCTCGGGGTTTTTGCTGATAAAACCAGATAATCGAGAATACAATCGTGCGCCAGTTGTGCCCTGCCATTGTTACAAAAAAGCGATGCGCTTCGGCGTGGCCCTGCGTCTTAGTAAAAAAGAGATTTTGTTTATTTGTGTAAAGTGTGGCGACATCACAGTGAAATCTTCAAAACAATATCCTTTCATGTTCATCAAGGAGGGCAATGGTGAACGGCCAACAATCGTTAAAAAGAAAAAACGAACAGCAGAAGGCTTGGGTTAAACAAATACGGCAAATCATCTCATGACATGATTTGCCGTATTATTTTACTTGACTAATTCACATCTTCTGCTGTATGCCTAAAGTAACAAAAAGCACATTGGCATCATTTTGAAGAGAGGTGATTTATGTGCCGCTTCCATAATATTCCTTTAGGCGAGCTACTAGAAAGGTGCTGCCGTGAGGAAGAAAAGAAACATAAAGGGGTTATCAGACAAATGCCAACCATTACCACCAGTTTCGGAGGGAACCATTTGGTGGTAACCATCAGCTTTACCGACCTGTCCGAAACAACGGAATTCTACTTTGTCGAAACACCGGCTCGGCCGAAGAACTTAATCTCCAAAATTTACACGGATTTGCCATCATAATAACGGCTCATTTTCTAAAAAGCGACCCGCACTGGTTGGTCGCTTTTTTTCTTGAGAATTAAACAGACTCCCCCAGCCTCAAAATTTTTTCAACAAATATCCAAACTTACTCTCTGTACTAACATGTCAAGAGATCAAAAATGGCCCGAAATTATTTCGAGCTCTCACACATAAAAAACATTTTTTGGGTCTGCGCGTTAATTTCGGAATCAAACTTACGCGCAAGACTATTAATAAGCGCCCCGATTGGCCCTGAATTATCAGCAATTATTTCCTTAATATCCAGCCCGCGCACCATCACGTACGCCTCCAGCAGGGAAACTTTTTGACCCACTTTGCTGGCCTCGGCCACCACCACTAGCGCGCGATTAACATCAACGCCAACATCAAGAATCTCAGTGGCTTTTTTGATCTTCATCAAGAATACATCCTGAATATGATCAATGGTTTTGCGTGGAAAGTTGAAATCTGGAATGATCACATCGGTAATAATTATCCCGTGCTGCTTCAGCCGCTTAGTCAGCTCGTCAGCCGCCTCCTTGGTAATCTGCAAACGGCGCACTACTACTGCCTCGTCCTCCTGCCGATCCAATGTCTGCCGCAGTTCAGCCAAACTAGTGCTCTGCTCCAGGACGGCATAAATCTCATTGATGTGTACGCCGATCAATCGATCATGCGGATACTGAGAAATCTTTGGTTCGATAATCTCACGGCCCACCGCACTAATAAGCCTGATGACAGTCGGCTTATCTCGAATTGATGAATAGTGCAGTAAAGCAGTGGCCGACGAAAAAAGGCCAAAACACCTCCGCCCATCTTCATCAGCAACTGTCGGTACATGATAACCAATAGTCATATTAAATGATACTGGTACCCCGTCCCTAGTCAGATAATCCTCAATAGACCAAGCTTTCTGCATCCTTGCGGATATCATAAAGCTCAATACCGAAACCCACTGGTGGCAACAAGCCCAACCCCTCATCCATAGCCAGAGCAATACGCTTACCAAATATATTCACCAAACCTCGGTGATAGTCGGGGATACGTCTCACGCAGGCACCTATTGTGCCGACCAAAAAAATAAACAGTCCCGCCAGTGGATGACCGGTAAAAAACAACAGCAGGGTGAAAACCAAGACGATAAGGGCCACTCCGGTTCGTAATGATTGTCGCAATGATTTGAGCAATATTGGAAGGGGTGTTTTTCTCGTCCTTGTTGCCAGCGAAGATCCGCCAGACGATTCAGCTACTTTTTCATTCATAACATCCTCCTCTTTAGCTCTTTGTCAAATTATTTTTTTTATTTTATCAAATAACAAATCAGCCCACCTTACCACAAGGCGGGCATCATGTCAAGAAAGGCTATGTTAAACAAGCTTATTCTGAAGGTTTGTAGGTATCTCCTTGCCCAGATGAAGATAGGCAGATTCCGTGACAACTCGACCTCGCGGGGTGCGAGACAAAAAGCCAATTTGCATGAGATAGGGCTCATAAACTTCCTCCAAAGTCGACTGGTCTTCGGATATAGCGGCCGCGACCGTATTCAGACCAACTGGCCCTCCTTTGAATTTATCAATAATCAAAGTTAGAATTTTTCTGTCAGTCTCGTCCAATCCGTAATCATCGATTTCCAGCTGTTGTAGCGCTTCCCGGGCTAAATTTTCCGAAATCTTACCATCGGCCTTCACTTGCGCATAATCGCGCACTCGCTTTAATAAACGATTAGCTACCCGCGGGGTGCGGCGACTACGTTTGGCGATTTCCGCTAGGGCCTCGTCGTCTGCCCTTACTTGCAAAATTTTTGCCGAACGTTTAATAATTTTTTCGATATCACCGAGATCATAAAAATCCAAACGAAAAGATGCTCCAAAACGGTCGCGTAAAGGCGAGGAAAGTAGATGTACCCGCGTCGTAGCGCCTATTAAAGTAAACTTAGGTAGATCCAAACGTAACGTTCGAGCCAAGGGACCCTTACCGACCACAATATCCAAAGCGTATTCCTCCATGGCCGGATAAAGTACTTCCTCGATAATCCGATTAAGCCGGTGAATCTCATCAATGAACAAAACGTCGCCATCATCCAAATTCGTAAGAATAGCGCCCAAGTCACCGGCTTTCTCTATGGCCGGACCAGAAGTCACCCGGACATTGACTTTCATTTCGTTAGCAATAATATGAGCCAGGGTTGTCTTGCCGATGCCGGGGGGACCATGAAGCAGGACGTGCTCCAACGGCTCCTGGCGTTTCATGGCCGCGGCCATGAAAATATCCAGATTATCCTTGACTTTCCTTTGGCCAACAAAATCGCGCAGTTTTTTTGGTCGCAAGCTCAAATCAAGCGAGGCGTCCTCGCCCTTTTCTAGAGCCTCAATAACTCTTTCTTTCTCGGTAGCCATTGATTTTGCAAGTAGTGATTATTTTTTACGCTTAAACCTCCGTACCCTGATCAAGCCGGAGCAGGATATGATTTCTATCCCTCTTTTTTCTAACTCATCCAGTAGCAAATTCATACCCAGTGAATCCGATGATATATGACCAGCAATGACCACGTTAATATGATATTTTTCCGCTTCTTTTTTGTGCTCCTCTTTCATATGCATGCCAATAACGGTGCCAATGCCCGCCTGGGCCATCTTTTCGTATAACTGATGTGAACCCTCGGTACCGCCGGTAATTTCAGTCAAGGCTATCTGACCGGCGTAGCGGTCTTCACTACCAACAAAAATACTCGGGCCAAATTTCAGCTTTATTGCCTCCTGATATTCGGGTATGCCTTTCAACAATTTCATGATGTCTCCGACCCGTTCTATCTTCTTCTTTTCTTTCTGAAAAAGCTTATGCAAGTACTTGGCCACCAGATTATCTGTGGCCGTATGAGCACACATCAGGTCAAAACCCAGCAAACGCGCGGCGTCAATTGTGCGATTATGATTCTCCGCGGAAATCGAACGGAACACTTCGCTTAATCGAATGTTGGTCAAACTTTCCGCGATATTAATGGGTACGCCATACATAGACAGCACCTCAGCTTGTAAATCCATGACCTCATGCAAACCAGCCAAGGCCGGACCGATCGGGTGGTGGGACAAAATCAGGTCTATGGGCTTTTTTTTCGACAACTCCTTGGCTATCAATATTTCCGACGGCCCAATATCAATCCCTACCAAAATCCGTCTAACCGGCTTGTCTGGATGGATGGCAAACAGGCGAGTATCGGAAAAAGGGTTCTTAAGACTCTCCTGGTCAAACTCTTTTTTCTTGTCGCCCGACAGGCTTGCATACTCAATCTGGTTTCGCCGCAACCGTTTTTTAACTACCGCTTCACCACGCAAGTCATTGGCTATGCCCAAACGCACGGCTAGTTCATAAATTTGCCTTATTGTCATCATAAAAAAACGGATTAATTATTACTATACTATAATCAAATAATATCACCGCTACGGGTCTCTTGACAAGTATTTATGGATATGATAATCTCTTTTGTTAACCATTTTTTCGTTTTTTTACACAGTATTCCCGACTAAATAGAATTTTATGTTCAACAACCTGCACTCACGACAAGCATGGGGGTTGTTCGGAGGATAATCGGGGTGTAAAACCTTGACTATGCCCCTGGAACAATCTTCTTGAGTGCAGATTATTGAACATAATCTCAAGTCAAATACTCTCTATTAATGATTGAGGCGTAAGCGATTTTGCTATATAATTTACAAACTAAAAAACGGTCCTTAAAAAAATAACCTTGAAATTTAAAAACAAACAAGGGAGAGGTTGCCAGAAGAAGGAGGATCATATGCTTCTAACCACAATCTTTCTGTGGGTGGTGGCTGGCTTTCTAATGAGGTTATTTGTGAACAATTACCATCGCTGGAGGCGTGGACACCCCTTATTATTTATTTTTGGGCTTTTGTTGCCCATGCTGTGGCTGGCCGGCATGATTGGCCAGACCAAATTCGGTGAAACCTGCTGGGGCATAAATTGGCTCCAAAAAATCGTCTACTATGACGCCTTTGCCGATGGAGTATTCGGCGGTTATCATATAATGTTTTTGGCCGGCTCTGTATTCTCAGCTTTGGTTTTAGGCAGTCTCTGGATCTGGATCATCATTCAAATAGCCAGGTTAGAGTTTATGAAAAACTTCGCTGTCGGACAGATACCGGTGGCCCTAATTGCCATCGGCATCATTGCAATTTTCTCTCCCGTCGGAGCTAATCTAAAAGCCGCCGGGATTGATCTACAACCTACACAAATCTCCCTGGCCGGCGCCATTAGTGATGTCACCAAAAGAAGTATCGAAACTACCAGCAATTTGGCCAAACAAGCCAAAGAAGTTGCTGGCAAAACTCAAGACAGCGTTATAATTCCCAAATCAATTAAAGCTAAATTTTCATCCGTTGCGGATGAAGATAAGCAAGATTAATGCCCATTTTCCCAAAGTATTAAAAGGCGCTTGAAACTACCAATGTCAAGCGCCTTATTTTTTATTCTGATAACTTTTCCACGCCCACCAAACACACTTCCTGCCAGGGCTTATAATGACTCTTGAAGACATCTACCTTTTGTTCGCCGTTGGGGTATATCACAGTGCGTCTGAATTCCGCATCCGCACCAGTATGGGCTTTTTCGATACATTTTTTCTCTCCGGGCTTCAAATCTAGGGTCTCAATAAGTCTGGTGGGGCCGGGCTTGACCTGATTAAACACGCGGGGAGTAGTTTGCGTCACCTTTCGGCCGTCATGGGTACCATAGAATCTGAAATATAAATCGTCGCCAGCAATTTCTGTAGTGAATAAAATATAATATCCAGTATCATTAAGGAATCTAAAATCAGGCTTAGGATCATAAATAGTTGCATCCGTGCCTGCTGGTTCATAATAAGAAACACGATATGAATGATTTTTACGTTCCAAAATTGGCAACCCGGCGTCCAGGGCGGCACGAAAGGTAGTAGTCCCGATCTGACACAAGCCTCCGCCATACTCGGGTATGGTCTTGTTGCCTTTAATCACCAACTCAGGCAAATAACCGGTTGAGGCCTCTATTTTTCCTAGGGCTTTTACTAGAGAAAATTCTTCGCCGGGTTTGATTAATATCCCGTTCAGGGTATCAGCTCCGATACCGATATTATGCCGACGATTTTGGGGACTACCTTTGAAATTAGAATGCCCTTCGCCGATAAGCTCTTTAATCCCCAAATTGTTAATATCACCAATTTTAGTGGCTGGCTCGATAACAACCACCGACAGATCAATCTCTTTTATGCCAACCTGTGTTATTTTATTAATTATAGTCAATAAACTATCTTCGATTTGCAACTCCAAGCCATTTTGGGAGGGCTTGAATTCCTTGACCTTGCCATCAATCATTCTGAACTTGCCTTCCTTAACCGGGACATTGATTTCATTAGCTATCTGTTGCAAATAATCACCCAACAAAGTTCGATTTAAACCAATTACAGGCCGACCATCAACGAGCTGAAATTCCAGCCACTCCCTAACTTGATCTCTGCTTAATTCCCAGGAGCGATCATCATATACCAGCTGGAAAGGGGCCGCAGACAACACCTGAGCGGCTAAATCTAATAGGGTTTCGGCCTGGGCGCTTGTTATTTCCGGAACATCGTCCTTTAATTCGACCATAATCTTATCGTTGGCTAGCCGGGCCATGTTTCTTTTGACTGCGGCGACTATGCCTGCATAATCAAAAACTTGACCGCCATGTTCTGGCTCAATACTAATTATGTCGCCGTCATCAATAACCAAAGAGGCGTTTTGGGCCGGTCGTTGAAAAATATTTAACTTCTCTGACAAAAGCTGTACAAACTTCCCTTCGTCCAGATGAAAAGAGGAAGCGGCCTGATAGCCAACCAGCCAATAGAAAATACGCTCCGCCTCGTTTCTTTGGTCCTGTTGGGCCTTAATATCTTCGACCGTTTTCGTCAGATCAAAGGTCAAAACCGAGGAAACCAAATCAGGATTGGCCGCATCAGATAAAGTCGCGGGGATGACGAAATTTTCGCCGTTAAAAGATATAATTAAACCTTGATCCAAAATCTCCTGAACTCGCGATTGTAACAAATCCTGGGCTTCTGTCAGACTCAAATTGCTTAAATCAATATCTCCGATCTTGGTTCCTGGATAAATCTTACCCTGATGTGCCCGATCAAAGGCAAAGACAAAAACAACAAGCGCCACCGACAACGTCAGCAGAATCGCCAGTACATAAATAACCCGGCAAGCCGAAAAATTAACCTCCGGGGATTGGCGTCGCAGGGCTTCTAATTTTTTTAATAAATTATCCTTTTTCATTTTATATTAAAATCCCGACTTCTTCATAAAATCCCGACTTCTTCAGATTTCTTCCGTCGCCAACTAGATCGCCAGGGCCTGAAATACTACCACAAACATCAACAGCGAAAACAAATAAAGCAAAATTAAAATAATTATATTCTTATCACGGTACGCGGAATCGAAGCGCGCCTTCCAAAAGTCAATTAATAATTTAATAAAGGCTACCACCAGGGCCACCAGCGCAGCCAAAAACGTCAGCATTATTAAAATAACAATACCGTTAATTGCTCCGGCAGAAATTGAGAAATGAGGATTAAGGGTATAAAAAATTAGTACCGCCAGAGGAATCAACACGATAGCTAAAAAAAGCCAAAAATGTTGGCGGGGTTCTGGCAGGAGCAATCGTTTTTTTGCTTCAGGCAAAGCGACATTGGATTTACCAGCTTTAATTAACTTAGGCATAGACTAACTGCTTAATAAAGTGTTGATGACAGCCCGAGCTAGACTTTGTCTGGCCGCCTCCTCAGTTTTGGCCGTGGAAATAATGAGTCGCGCCGACTTACCTTCCTGAGCGTCGTCGGGTAATTCTTTTATCGGCCAACGGATATTCTGCCCCTCGTCTGTTGATAAAACGGCAAATTTTCCCTCAAAGCGCACTATCTTCACTTTCAGAGCGTTTTCTGATAATGGATTATCCATAATCACTACTCCTCCTTAACTTTGATCACCGTTACTCGGCTGACCTTGGTGGCTTTGGGCAGAGTGATGGTTAGTACGCCGTTTTTCATGGTCGCCTTGATGCGGTCTATTTTAACCTCACAGGGCAAGATTATCGAACGGGAAAACCCTCCCCAGTAGCATTCGCGGTAAAAATAATCTTCATCAGCCACCTCGTGATCTTTGTCCCGCTTGCCCCTGATGGTGATCATGTCATTATTAATGGAGATATCAATATCTTCGGGGCGAACGCCGGCAATGGTGGATTTTATGACTATTTCATCCTTGGTCTGAAACACATCCACGGCCAACTGCCCGGCGTAATCTCCCTCTTCTAGCCAATCCTTATTACCCCTTAATTCTTGGTCCTGGCTGGTTTTTGCCTGAGTCCAGCTTTGGTCCGCGTCAAAATACCGATCCGTGGCCCTGGAATCATTTGTCTTTTTTTCGAGCGTCGCATCCTTCTTAATCATGTGGTGAGTTATTAAAGCTTAGTGACGTAGTAATTATACAACAAAAAAACGGCAATGACAATTAATCGTACCGGGGTTGGTTTTTTGGCAGCCAAAGTGGGTGCCAGTGAAATCAGGTTATAGAACAGGCCGGTTATTTGTGAATTTTTTATAATCACCAATGAGGGCCCGAGGGTAGAACCGCTTAGCAACTTTTTATTTCTAAATTTATTTCAGAGCCACTTAAAAGCTTTTTCCTGGGATACTTCATCAAGGCCAAAACCGATATTATAAAAACCCCGCTTTTCTCTTGATCAGCGCGGGAATTTGCTCCTCTTCTGTTTTAATAGATTTGCCCTCTGGCATTTGATACGATGGATTATATTCTCTGATGATCCTCTCCAGCGTCTGGTTATACAATCGAATCGATTCCAAGCAGAATGATATGTGCTGATTGATCATATGCGCGAATTCAGCATGCTCATTAAACCATTTATCAGCATGCTCGTCGCAAAAAATAATCAGACAGCAAACTCGGTTGCTGTCCTTAACTGGCATTATCGCTGATACACCGTATAGATAGATTTTCCAGATAATCTTGAGATTACTAATCTGTTTCCATACATCCCATCCCCACCGTACTTTTCTAGGACAGAAGATATCTTTCTCCAGCGCCCCATAAAACGGAGTAAGGTCTTTTTTGGCGATCCTTATGTTTAAGCCATATGTGGAGAAAACGGTGATAAAATCATGCGTTGTAACATCAGGGGTGAGAAAACAGATGTGTTGTAGCTCCGCTTTGTCGCTAAACGTACGGGCCATATTCCAGAAAAAGTCTTCTTGTTTGACTATTTTACGCTTTAGATTGGTTATTCGTTCGTCCATAGTTGCCTATTTAGGTAACATCTAAACAAGCTACTATATACCCATTCATGTTGCCTGTCAAGGCAACTTATCCACAGCTAACCTCTCGACTAATCTCATATAAATGATATACTGTTCTACACAATATGCTTGGCGAACTGATAAAAATTCTACGCACCAAACAAGGGATGGGCGTGATGGAGCTTTCTAAAAAGCTCGGCATTAACCGTATCTCGCTCTTTCGTATTGAAAAGGAACAGCGCCAACCATCTGAAAAAACCGCCATAAAAGCATTCAAAGCGCTTGGGTTATCCGAAGAAGAGATTTACAAAATCTTCGTATTCGATGGCTTGTTAAAACTCGGTACTATTCCGGAAATCGCCAAGAAAAAAGAGGCAAAACTTTTCCTCAAGCGATTGAATAAAAAACAGCCGCATGGTAAAATCATATACGGATACCTCCAAAGGAAGCTCAAATAATATGCCGGCAAAAAAGGCAAAAGCTAAAAAACCAAACAAAGGAAAAATTCTCTTCGTTGAGGATGATAAGTTTTTATCTGAAATGTTTAGGCAGAAGTTCGTGATGGAAGGGTACAAACCGATCATGGCTCATACCGCCATCTCAGCCGTCTTGGCTTTGCGCGATGAAAATCCCAAGGCGCTTATTCTTGATGTGGTACTGCCTGATTCCGAGTGCTGGATGATCCTGGAATACTTCCGCAAGAAAAAAGACAGCAAACCCGTACCCGTCATGATTTTGACTAACTGGGATAATGCCGAATACAAAACCAAAGCCGAGCAACTTGGCGCTGATGCTTTCATCGTAAAATATCAAACAACACCGGAGAAGCTAGTGGAAATCATGGAAGACCTGATGAAAAAATACGAAGCCAAGAAATAATTCCACACTACACATAAGCAACAAAAAACTCGCCGGTTTAAGCGAGATTTTTTATATCCTAAAACAGCTTTCTCCATGTGAGATAGGTACGGATTTTTTTATTCTTTTTTGAATCCAGCCTGAAATCTTTGGCAAACAAGTCAAATGACTGCCATTTATTATTAAATTTTACCTCTATCCAGGCGTGTTGAGCCCAATGTCCACCATTAATTTTACGTTTTCCGTCAACTAATCTAGTTTGATAGCCCAGTTTTTTTAACAACATCGCTGCGATAAAAGACAGACTGCCGCAAGTTCGTAAACGATTTTTCATAATAAAATTTAAACTGGCCTTTCTGGATAATCTAAAATTATTCGTGGTAGTAACGTAATACTTGGCAGGATCAAAATAAGCATGGATAATCCTAATAATCCGGCGAATATATTCCTTATCATTGGTATTTTCTATCCTTTTTGCTTGTGATAATAATGGTTTCAAATAATTCATATATTTCAATTTAAGTATACCACATAATAAAACGAGTAGCGTAATTAATACGCTACTCGGAACCGACTTAGTCGCCGATGTCACAATCACCGCACTCGCAAGCGTCTGCGGTAATGTTCTCCTCGTTGAGAGAAATAGAACAGCTGGCCAGCTGATCGATCTCACCCTCGCTAAGCGCAGTCGGATGATTCTGGAGCATTTGTCACCACCTCCTTTTGATCCAGTTGAAGTACAAGTAGTTGCCGGAGTAAACGACGGATTTCGTCACAGAATGAAAAACCTTCGTCTCTTCCGATTTTCAATGAATGCCTCAAGGCGTAACACCCGCCTTTGCAGGCAAAACGCGCATAACACGATTCGCAAGTTGCGGGCAGACGAAATTCCGGACGTGGCCTCGAAGTAATCTCGTTTATCGCGCCTAGATAGAACGGTGTTTCCCTTACGGTCGATGGATGAACCCGATTGCAGCTAGCTAATGTTCCATCGGGTAATATGGTGTACTTCATCGAACTAACACCACAAAACCTGTTTATGTCGCTGTTGAATCTTGATAAACGCGCAAAAAACGTGCCAACGGGTGTATTATGCGCTATTCCCACTTTATAAGCTTCAAGGAAACTATCGACAAAACTCCTCATAGAAAAATCTGATACCCCTTTAGCTGCATGACAGGAATCCATAGCCGGCTCATACTGCTGGGGGACGCCGGGATATCGTTGGCAAAGGAAACTGGCAGTTTCAGCCATGCGAGGCACCGAGAATCCCGTAACTGTCAATCGAAACGTGACGCGTTCCGGATGTTCGGCGGTCATTCGATCAATATTTGCTAGAACCCGATCATAGCTTGAGTCGCCACTTCGCGTTCTGAGGTGATAGTCCTGAACGGTGCGTATACCATCAAAGGACACTTTTACCCTGTCAGCCACATCCCAAATGACTGGCAGTACGCTCGGGGCGAACATTGCGTTCGTAGTGATTGACAGCGCAATACGTTTCCCATTTTTGATTCCCCAATTTCTCATCCATTCGGCGATTTCTTTAAGAAAGTCAGGGAAAAGTGTCGGTTCTCCGCCAAAGAAGTTTCCCACGAATCGATCCGCATCATCCAGATGCAAATTAAGTAGCTTTGTGGCGATTGATTTTGCATCAGGGGCACCGAGAACCTCATACTCACCGTCATGCGCTTGATAGCAATATACGCACTGCAAGTTGCATTTGAATGATATGAGGTAGGTAATGTCAACATGCGATTTGCTTAATTCCACGGGAATTTTACTTTCCACATACGCCATCCCCGGCCCCTCTGTTTTTGAATCCGCCAGACTTTCCCGAGAGTCGGAGCGTATAACAGTAGATCCTCATCCGACAGTGGCAACCTAAGCAAGTGATGCCTGTACATTCAACTCTCCTTTTTTTGAAGTTTCAAAGTTCATTTTGGTTTTTTCACTCCAACCACAACACACCCCCCCCAACAAATTGTCAAGGGGGCACTTGTTTACTTGTTTGATTGTAAACTTGATCTGACCGTGATTCCTATTTCAAAAATTCTTTGATCCGAGACATCATTTCGCGTAACGGAATTCTTGATTTTACGATAAAATCAAGCGCGCCCAGAGCCATGGCTTTTTTGGCCAAATCTTGTTTATCCAGATTCGTCACAATTACCGCCGGAATGTTTTTCGTTTTGGGGTTTTGTTTCAACTTCTCCAGCACTTCAATGCCGCCCATGCCCGCCATCAATAAATCAATCAAGACAAGATTAGGTTGTTCCTTTTCTGCTAGTTCCAGCCCCTTTTGGCCGTTTTGTGCGGAAATAAAATCGTAACCATCCAACTCAAACTTGGTTTGGTAGAGCATGATTTGATCTTTATCGTCTTCGATGAGTAGAATTTTTTTCATGGCTATTTACAGTATACCATAATATAATGTTACATAAAAGGCTGGCAAGCGCCTCTGGACAAGGCAAACCCAATGCGTTATACTCAGATGAAAATTTAAATGTTCATTCACAACACAGGGAGTTACAGATGAAATTAAATAATGATACACCGAAGATTCGATCCGAAGGGGCTCAATCAATTTCTGCCGACGGAAGCGGTAAAGATAACTACGATTTCAGATCACGAGCCGCATTGGTACGTCTTGTTAAGGAACAGTTGTGCCTTAGAGAACTAGAACCGTTACCTTCACCGTGGACTTTGGAAATTGAACCAACCATTTTCTGTAATGCGGCGTGTCACTTCTGTTCTTACACAGAAGTTATGAAACGATTTTTGGAGCTCAAACAAAGCAATCCAAAAATACCTCGCGGACTATCATTGGAGACGGTCGCGCGTGTCTTGTGCGATATCCAATCCGCGGGAACAACAAAAGGCACGTACTGGTCTGGAGGCGGGGAACCAACTGTCTGGCCGCACCTGGTTGAAGCGATACATCAAGCCTCGGTTTTCACAAAAGTTTTCTTGCAGACCAATGGAATTCTTTTGAGTAAATTTCTTGGAACGCCGGAAACACTTGACTTGCTCGATCTCGTTTCAATTAGTGTTGTTGCCGAACCGTGAATTGCATAAGCTGATAATGCACTCAGACACTTTTGAGCGCGTAGTCGGTAATATCCGCAAAGCGGTGGAGATGAAAAAAGCATACGGTCTCCCTGTAACCATCAACACGAAAATTCTCGTCGACCGCATCAACTTCAAGTTTCTCCCACAGATCGTCGGGTATTACCACGATCTCGGTGTTGGCAACATCAGTATTCGGTTGGTGGACGATTTCAACTACGGGGGTAACGGCCCGAGATCCCCCAGTGTACAATTGCTGACACCGGAAAAGTTGGAGCTGTATGAGATTATTCAAAGATCCCAAACACCGCATCCGACTTTGATGGCTTTTGCTGATTCGCTCTCTACTCAAAGTGCAAAACCCCGCGTTACTACACACTGCTTTAACGCGATAGACGGACATTTTGCATGCATTGACGCTTGGGGCGATGTCTATGTCGGCAACCCAGAAATAGGAGAACTCCGCTTCTGCATCGGCAACATCATAAACCAACCATGGCACGAAATCTGGAAAAGTGAAACTCATTATCAAATAATCCGTCTCATGGATAGAATGCAACGGGATGGTGTGTGTAACAGTTCGCTCTGCAGGCACGTCAAGGCAAACCAAGGTGCCGAGGATTACGTAAAAGGCGCCCTGAAAATACCTGATGCCAAAACGATTCTAGCATCGTACGGGTCGTTCTTATGATGATAGTTTCATTCAGTACTTAAAAAGCCGGCAGGTTTACACCTCTGGCTTTATTTTTTTGTGCAATAAATATAGTGTGATGCCGGTAATCGTTTGTCCGTGTGATATTTCACCTTTTTTGATCATGACCATGATTTCCTGCAGCGGAAAAAATTTAGCCGAATCGATCCCTTCTTCATATTGCAAGGCTTGTGTTTTGTGCGTTAAGATTTTTGCGTTTGATCCAAATAAAAAATAATCAATCTGGTTGGTTACGCCGGGCTGCGTTTGGGTTTGGCCAATCTGCTTGAATGACGAAACGGTCGCATTCGCTTCTTCTATCAATTCTTCTTCTGCTTGTTCTTCGGGTGTATGTTTTGGCTTAAGACCTCCGCCAGGTAATTCCCACGACGTTAAGCCAGTCGGATAGTGGGTCTGACGAACAAGCAGTATTTTGTTATTGACATTAACCGCCACAACAAAAACGCCCGGCGGTATTTCGACTACACCATATATCCCCCTTTTTCCCGAAGGGTGAACGATGTCATCCTCACGCACCGTAATCCAAGGATTCCGGTATATGACGCGAGATTTATTTTTTTCCATTTTTATTTTATAGTATAAGTTAAATTTTGAGCGCTTTCTTGACTCTGTCCACTAGTTCCGCGGGTAAGATTTGCGTCTTGATGATAAAGTCAACGATCCCGAGTTCTTGGGCACGCGCTTTCAATTCTTTCTTGGCCAGGTTCGTGAGGATAATAACTGGAATGTTTTTAACGAACTCGTCCGCTTTCAGCTTTTCCAGTATCTCCACGCCGCTCTCATTGATAAGTATGAGATCTAAGAGTATTAAATCTGGCTTTTCGGTTTTGGCGGTCTTGATGCCCTCGGCGCCGGTTCGGGCCGAGAAAAACGCAAAGCCTTCTTTCTCGAATTTGAAACGATACATGAAAATTTGGTCTTTATCGTCTTCAATGAGGAGGATTTTTGGCTTACTATTCATATTATTATGCTCTAATTAATTATACCTTTTTATCGTTTTTCACCAACGGCAGGCTTATGTAGAAAGTGGACCCTTTACCCTCCTCACTCTCAACCCATACTTTTCCTTTGTGACCTTCAATGATCTCTTTGACGATGAAAAGTCCAAGACCCGAACCGTCCGTATACATGGCCGTGGCGTTGGAAGCCCGCGCGAATTTCACGAATAGCTTAGGTATTTCTTCTTTGGGAATACCAATACCGTTGTCCTTGACCTTTACGATAAGATTATTATTTTCCTGCGCGATTGATACTTCCACTACCCCTTTGGTCTCACGTTGAGACCTGGCTTCTTTGACCATCCTCGTGGACGGCGTGTACTTCAAGGCGTTTGAGATCAGATTGCCGATGGCCTGGTCCAGATATTTTTGCTCTCCTTTGATTTTGCCCAGGGGTTTAGCCGGTTTCTGCCATTTGAGTTCAATAGCTC
>Ga0136652_1000171_pt1 | contig 36264 bp, 35 predicted proteins | sample ConPoolayeEmetaG_FD_94864 | JGI IMG/M metagenome (GOLD analysis project Ga0136652, IMG submission 94864) | Hot spring microbial mat communities from California, USA to study Microbial Dark Matter (Phase II) - Cone Pool mat layer E metaG... ...
GCCTCCTTGAGCCCAAGCCAAACCCTTCAGCTACCAACAACTATTTATATACCATACTTTCAAATAAACTTTCTGGCGATTCATCCCCACGACTTGAAGTCGGGGGCTTTCTCGCCAAGGTTTCGTAATTATCTCAGTGGGATTTGGTACTAGATGAAGCTAAAAAGGTTCATCTCTATAATGCTAATGCTATTTGTTATCTTACTGTTCTTAAACCTCCTACTTGTAAAATTGCAGGCCCCCTTGCCCTACTCTCCTGTAATTTTGGTTCAGGATAAGCCTATAAACATACATCTAACTTTCCAAAATGATCCCCGAAATAGTATAACTGTTATGTGGCAAACAGCCAATCCAAACACTGGGGACGAAGTTTTATTTGATAATATATCCCGGGGAGGTGTACCTTTTTTTTACCGGTATAAAGCTATGGGAGTTCATCGTTTGTATGCTGGAGCTACAGGGTACATCCATCAAGTTGAACTCACTAATCTAAGTCCCGACACCACATACTACTTTATTTGTGGGGGTCCGGGAAATTACAGCAATGAGCGTGCTTTCAGAACCGCTCCCGACTCGTCTTCCTCCTTCACTTTTGTGTGTGGAGGTGACTCTCGAACCAACGAGGCCAATCGGATCCTGGTTTCAAAAGCTATGCGCCACGCGAATCCCGTGTTTGTGATGCATAGTGGTGATATGGTTGAGGATGGGAGAATACAGGAGCAGTGGGATTCATGGTTTGCTGATGTGAATGCTAACTGGATAGGGGATAACGGTCTCACCATTCCCATAATACCGTGTTTGGGCAATCATGAATATAACTCAACTAACTATTATGAGCAATTCGCCCTTCCGGGAAATGAGCAGTGGTACTACATGGATTGGGGGCCAAACCTACGAATCATTGTTCTAAACAGCTACGCTTCACCCACAGAAATTCTAACTAATCAGGTAAACTGGCTCAACAATACTCTAGCAAACACTCCTGAAGACATGTGGAAAATTGTCATGTTTCACCAAAATGTTTACTATAGCGGTGGACATGGCAACGCCACTACTCTTATAGAGTATTGGGTGCCACTTTTCGACCAGTACCATGTGGACATTGTTGTCCAGGGGCATACCCATCATTACCATCGAACAAAACCCCTGTATAACAACACGGTTGTAACCTCATACCAGCAGGGCACTATGTACCTAACCAATGGTTGTTGGGGAGCCCCATTTCACCCCTACTATCCACAATCCTATAGTGATTATGGCAATGTGACTCTATGCTTCACACAGATTAGCATATTTCAGAACGGGACCCTCCAACTTGAAACTAAGGACATAAGCGGATACACCATTGACTCATGCCTACTCACCAAATAATTAAAATAAAGTACTCAACAAAAAGGAACAATAACCCCATAATAAAACATTCATAAGCAGATAACCTCCCACAAATCAACCTAAAGGTTCAATCACCCACCAGACTCGCCTTCAGCCACTAAAATTTTCTCAAACTGTGAGTTTTGATAAGTATTTTCGCTGTCTATTGGTTAATATTCATGGGGGAGAAATGTAAATGAATGGGAGACAACTAACCGGGGTGGAAGTAATTTTTTCTTTTTGCTCTTTTAGATATACTTATATACTGTCCTTAAATCCCATACTTAATGGAACCTTTAAAGCAAGTTTTCCGGGCATAGAATCGGAACCTTTTAATTAATTTAACAATCCTTTTTTAAATCATTGTTCTAACCCAAATTAGCGATTTGGTTGGGGCTGAAAGTTAATGAAATTTGCAATAGAGACTAAGGATTTGACCAAAAAATTTGGTGAAATAGTTGCGGTGAACAAAATAAACTTGAAGGTAAAAAATGGGGAAACATTCGGAATACTAGGACCTAACGGTGCTGGTAAAACAACCACTGTTCGTATGCTGAACTGCATACTTCGACCTACAGAAGGCACAGCCACAGTTGGAGGCTTCGACATAATCAAGGAGCCAGACAAGGTGAAAAGAATCACTGGACTGCTCCCAGAGTCCCCCGGAGTATATGAGAAGCTAACCGCAAGAGAGTTTCTGGAATTTATGGGAGACCTATACGACGTCCCACACAGCAAACTCTACAATCGCATAGACGAAATCCTTGAACTCTTCGAGCTTAAGAATCGGGAAAACGACCTACTTGAAGGCTTCAGCAGAGGCATGAGACAAAAAGTACTACTGGCAGCCACACTAATCACCGACCCCGAAATAATCTTCCTTGACGAGCCTATCTCTGGGCTCGACCCGGCTTCTGCGCGTATGGTTAAGGATATGATTAAGCTTCTAGTGTCTGAGGCGAAAAAAACGTTTTTCATATGTACACATATGCTTTCTTTTGCCGAGGAGATGTGTGAGAGGATTGCAATTATTGACCGTGGCCAGATAAAGATAGAGGGTACTTTGGAGGAAATTCTTAGAGAGAGTAAAGCGAAGGATTTGGAGAAGGCCTATCTTAAAATTGTGGGCAAGGAAGCCGTAGAAAAGACTCTCTTGGAGTGGAGAACTTAGAATGGATGTGTAGGGGTATGCGGGCCTGGTATGCTGTTGCTAAGAACGAGTTTCGACTCATGACTTCCTGGGCTCGAAAGTCTAGAAGAGTAATTCTCGTGATTCTGGTCGCCCTGCCCATTCTAGCCTTTAGTGTAAGTATTTTTTTAGGGGTAAGAATACACTCTGAAACTATTTTTACGAATCTGGTGGAGGATTACCTGAGAATTGTTTATGGTTATGTTGGGGAATTTGAGTTCGCTTTAGGTGTGGTTGACTATGCTCTCTTAATGGGTCAATTTGTGGGAATCCTTGGTTTTATGATGCCCATTATAGGGGCGGTAGGTAGCGTCTTTAGGGAAACGGAGATCTTGAGCAAGGATATTATTTTGGCTAGTCCGCTGCGTTCCAGAGACTTGTTGTTGGGTAGGTTTGTGGCGAATCTGTTTATCATACCCTTGGTTCTCACATTTATTGCCGCTATGTTCCTTCCAGTTTTCATTGAACATGGCTTGAATAGTTTGGCTACGCCTTTTATTTTGGCCTTTGTGTCCATGGTTCCCACGATTGTGGGTATTTGGATCGGGGTTATGCTATCATCTTATATAAAGACGAAGAGTGACGTTTCCCCCCGGATGAGGGACATTGGAAAGGCGGTCGTGGGCATGGTTGGAGCATTGTTTGGTGTGTCTTTTTTGTTGCTATTCTCTGGCCAGTCTTCTGCGCTTTATTGGACTTTTTCACCGACCACTTGGGTGACTAACATAGTATTCTTTGCAGTAACTGGCACCAACTGGGTTAAAGTAACAACTACTTTGGGAATTTACTCCTATTCGTATTATTTGCCCCTGCAGCCTGACCTTCCCACTAGCTTGACGTTGCTCTTATTGTTTGTTGCTCTTGTTTTCTATCTTGGGTTGAAGGTTATTGACAGGGTTTACAGAATAGAGATTTCGGTAAGTGAAGTCACCACAATCAGGAAGGAAAATTGGTTTTTCAGAGCTGTGAGGCGGGCGATACCTTCACCGCTGGGCGCAATTACTGCTGTGCAGTTAAAAGAATTTTCAAGAAGCTTGGAGAGCATAACCCGGATGTCGAGCATACTGATTTTTCCTGTGATTATTTATTTCTTCAACTTTATGGGTTTTAACCAGTTATTTCTGCCAACCACCAGTGTAAGTGGGCTTTTCGTTATGCCCGGCTTATCCACATTGTACCTGCTCTTGGCCGCTGGAATAATAGGCATAATGGAAGCAAGCCAGATGACTGTTAAGCAAAGGGACCTATTCTGGACATATAAGAAGGCACCCAGGGGAGTGGAAAATCTGGTTTACTCCAAGTTTTTGGCAATGATAATAGTTGGATTGCCTATAGGTTTAATCATGGCGTTACTGTTTCATTTAGCCCTAGGCTCACTTAGTTCCGGAATACTAATACTGGTTCCCGCTATGCTTTTCATGATTGTTGTAAGCTCCGCTATTGCTTTGGGAATATACAGTGCGCGTCCCGTTTTCAAAGAGCAGAGCGCTGGGCACCTGGTAAACTTCTTAATATTCATGTTTGTTGCCTTCACCATCGAGGGAATAATGATTCTTTTTGGCGTCTTCCCCTGGATACAAAACATCATATTCACACTACCAACTCTAGGCATTCTGTTAAGTCTCCCTCCCCAAGCCTCAAATTGGCTGATTCAAACCCCATTCTACATAGTAACTTGGGCGCAACTCAGCGTCAACTGGCTGGTCTCGATCATTGGAGTAGCCATAGCCGCATCCCTAGGAATAATGGCCTCCTACCTGTCCCTACGCATTGGAATATCCAAGCTCAAAAAATTCGAGTAAAAACCACCTTTTTTTAGCTAACACTTGGCCAAGACTTGAGCAAGTTAGGAAAGACGCACCCCACAGGCGGGAAACAACACTGATGGAAATATTCCTACACCGAATTTGAAGGACGAAACATTGTAGGGGGGGGTTGTCAGTCGCTGAAGCAGTAGTGGACTTTTGTGAATTTTGATTTTAGTTTTACAGCTTCCTTTTTGATATCCTCTTTTTTTCCTCCTTTGACTGCTTTAACGATTAACCCGCAAATTTTTTCCATTTCCTCTTCCTTCATACCTATCCTGGTAACTTCGTTGGTGCCTATTCTTCCAGCCCTGTCCATTATGACATTCGCTTCCTCCAGTTTGTTAACTATGTCCAACCATGACTTTTCAAATTTGACTTGAAAATCCCAAGTGTTTACCAGAATCTGGTGAGACTCTGTAAATCCTTTACTTTTACACTTGAGGGGGATTCCCGCCTCGTCCAGCAGGCTGGCTAATTTTTTGGAATTCTTAACTATTTGACTCGCGTATGCCTCTCCAAATTTTTGCGTCTCCTCTAAGGTAACTGCCAGTGCGGCTATTCTGTGGAAATGAGCATTATCAATTGTTTTGAACAAGATGTGCTCCTTGATGTCCTCGAAACTGTTACCCAGAATTATTCCTCCCTGTGGTCCAGGAAGGGTTTTATGGGTGCTTCCCATCATGATGTCCGCTCCCTCAGCTAGTGGTTGCTGAAACTTTTTGCCCGCTATTAAACCCATAACGTGCGAGGCGTCGTAAGCGAGTAAAGCTCCAACCTTGTGTGCAGCAACACTTATTTCGGAAACGGGGTAGGGCATGGGAATGAAGCTTGCACCAAGAATAACTAGGTTCGGCTTCTTCTCCTCAATCAATTTGATGCTTCCTTCAAGATCAATGTTGGCTTCCTCCTGTTTGTAGGGCAGATAGTATACTTTGATTCCCAGAACACTTGGAGCGTTATCTTGAGAGATGCCTGGATATCCCCCATCTGCTTCTCCTATACATGCCATACTCTTCCCCCTAAATGCCATAAGTAGGGACAAATCTGCCACGTGTCCCGAGATGGGGCGTAGGTCTGCGAATTTGCATCTGAAAACCTTTTTTGCGAGGTTTTCTCCCTCCTCAATTATTTGGTCAATGTACTTGGTTCCAGTGTAAAATTTGTCGGGGGAAGTGTACCTGTGCCCTAAGTCGGAGCTGAGCATTGCCCGGGCTCTTGGGCTCATAATGTTTTCTGAGGGTATCAGGTTTATGCAGTGGGAACGCCACTCCTCATGCTTTTTAACTAAATCCTCAATCATAAATATCACGAAAAACAAATTTGTTTAAAATAGATTCTTGCCTCCGCCTTTTAATTTTTCTCATTTATAATTCTCCCCTTTGGGAAGTTACGGTCACATACTTCTACGTTATGAATTTTGGTGCATAACGATTATTTATATCTGAATTTATACCCATATTATAGCGCCGTTCATAAAAATTTGGGAGGATATTTATGGCAAAATATAAAGCAACAATGCTAAGAGTAAACCTTGCCACCGGAGATATCAAAAAATCAACAATACCTGACGAGTTAACAAGAAAATACCTCGGTGGAAGAGGAATCGGAGCAAAAATACTATACGACGAGGTCGACCCTACCATCGACCCTCTAAGTCCAAAAAATAAACTTATATTCGCCGCAGGACCATTAACAGGAACAGCGGCGCCCACCGGTGGCCGATACGAAGTATCTTGCAAGTCTCCCTTGACAGGAACAATTACCGGAGCCAACTCTGGAGGAGAGTGGGCTGCCTATCTTAGAAGGGCAGGAGTAGATGTAATAGTTTTCGAGAACAAGGCCAAGAAACCAGTCTACCTTCAGATAACCGATGACAAATATGAGTTAAAGTCAGCAGAAAAACTATGGGGAAAAGATACACATACAACCACTGATATGCTTCAAAAGGAGCTAGGGAAAGACTATAGGGTTGCCTGCATAGGACCCGCTGGGGAAAAGCTCTCTCGAATCGCATGTGTTATAAATGACAAACACCGAGCGGCTGGGAGAGGCGGAACCGGCGCAGTTATGGGAAGCAAAAACCTGAAGGCAATAGCGGTAAAAGGAACCCAAAAAATTGAGCCAGCAGACAAGGATGCTTTTAAGAAGGCTCATGATACCGCCCTAAAAATGATAAAAGAGCACTCTGTGACTGGACAAGGTTTACCCACCTATGGCACAGCCATACTGGTGAATATAATAAATGAAAACGGGCTTTTCCCGACAAGAAACTTCCAGACCGGAGTCTTTCCAGAAGCAGATAAAATAAGCGGAGAAACCATGGAAAAAACCATTCTCACAAAAAGAGCTGCTTGTTTTGCATGCCCCATTGGTTGCGGGAGAGTAACAGAAATAAAATCTGGAAAATACAAATCCGCGGGAGAGGGGCCAGAGTACGAAACCGTCTGGGCCTACGGTGCACAGTGTGGAGTGGGAGATCTTGCCCCAATATCCAAGGCTAACTATCTCTGCAATGAGCTGGGACTTGACACCATATCTATGGGAAGCACTATAGGGTGCGCCATGGAGTTATATCAGAGAGGAAAACTCAAAAAGGATAAGGCTGGCAGAGAGCTGAATTGGGGCGATGGAGACGCCATAGTAGAATTGACGGAAAAGACCGGAAAAAGAGAAGGGTTCGGAAATGAGCTAGCTGAGGGCTCATTAAGACTTGCCGAAAAGTATGGAGCACCAGAGCTCTCCATGAGCGTTAAGGGTCAAGAACTCCCAGCATATGATCCACGTGGAGCTAAAGGACACGGATTACAATACGCTACCTGTACAAGCGGCGGTAACCATGTTCGTGGATATATGATCTCACCCGAAATTCTTGGAATACCCGAAAAACTCGATCGTTTCGCTACGGAGGGAAAGGAAGTCTGGGTTAAAAACTTCCAAGACTTGACAGCTGTTATTGACTCTAGTGGCATGTGCCTGTTTACTTCATTCGCTATTGGAGCCCCAGAATATACCGCTTTGCTTGCGGCGGCAACAGGTTTTGATTTCACTGTAGAGGAAGTAATGAAGATAGGCGAGCGTATCTGGAACGTTGAGAGACTTTTCAACATCAAGGCAGGATTTACTGCTGAGGACGACACTCTACCCAAAAGACTGCTTAAAGAGCCCATGCCTGAGGGCCCAGCTAAGGGTCACGTTGTAGAACTTGATAAAATGCTTCCAAAGTACTATAAGGTAAGAGGATGGGACGAAAACGGCGTCCCAACACAGGAGAAAATAAAGGAGCTCGGAATCTAAACTCTTCTCCCCCCTTTATTTTTTTGTACTTTGAAACGCGTAAGCGTATAGGTGTTTATCTTGTGGTGTTTTAATGAGATTAGAGAAGGAGTACCGCTATATTTACGGTGTGTGGCTGTATATTGAAATGATTCTAAATGAGCTTGGAGCTAAGATTGAATTTTTTAATGAGACGGGCTCTGAGAAAAGTAAACTGGTTAAAACATATGAGGCTAAGCTTCAAGATGCCCTAATAAGGGCCGAGGTTGTCTACGAGAGGAAGCATTTTCCTCCGTTCCCCAAGCATTTTGACAAGCTTGCCATAACCACGGTCACAATTGATGTTAACTCTGAAAATCCCGAGAGAGAGAAGGAAATATTTGACTACGTTTCTGCTCGGCTCAAACTCTACACTATGAGAGCAGCAGGCTAATATTTGTCCTTATTTTAGTTGCTACAAATGGATGAAAAATTTTTCTTTTTTTCTTTTTTAGATATGCTTTTTTAGTGTTAAACAAAAATATTACCTAGGTTATAAGAATTGGCTAGGTAGGTGAAAACGATTTTGAAGGTAAAGTTTTTTGCTAATCTAAGAAACATAACGGGGGTCAAGGAGATCGAGATGGAAGGAGTTGAAAATGTTGGGATGCTTCTCGAGAAACTGGTGGAAATTTATGGAAAGGCGTTCAGGGAAGCTGTTTTTGATGATGGGAGAATAAGAAAGTTCTACAAAATTCTTCATAATGGGCGTGATATAGATTTTGAGCAGGGGCTTGAAACCAAGCTCAAAAGTGACGACGTTATAGCTATTTTTCCTCCAGCGGGAGGAGGATAACCTAGAGGCTAATTTATTTCCTCTTTTATGGGAGGTCTGGTAACCACACTCCCAGCTTTAGTCTCTTTATCTTTTCTGAGCATTTCATGGCTTGTTCCCTGTTTCCCAGTTGTTGGTAGAGGTTTGCTGCCTTCTCCAAATATTTCATGGCGTTTTTGGCGTCGTTGATTTTGATGTATATGTTTCCCACATTATATAGTGTCGCTGCAACGATTTCGTTATCTTTGGTTTTTTGTGCGTATTTTATTGTTTCCTCTGATGGGCTAAGCGCCTCTTTGTACTTTTCCATTCTTATGTAGGCTAGTGAAATGTTGTAGTAGCAGCGGCCTATTTTCTGGTTTTCCCCTATTTTTTGAAAGTGTTTTATAGCTTCGTCGAAGTGGATGATAGCCTCCTTGTATCTATTCAAGTGAACTAATTGTCCACCTATGTTCATCTGGGCATTTCCCATACTCTCCTCGTCTTTGGCCTGCGTATATGATTCAAGGGCTTTTATGTATGCTTCAAGTGATTGGTCATGGATTTTGAGTTCATTATAGGCCCTTCCCATTTTGTAGTACCAGTTGCCAAGCATTTGGGGCGATTCTCCCTCCATCAATGGAATGCTCTTCTCTAACTCTTCAAGCATTTCACGGTACATTCCTAACTCGTCAAAAAGATTTACTAGTTGAACATAAGAGTAGACTAGAGTTTCCCTGTTTTGAAGCTCTTCAAGAATTGGTATAGCCTTCCTCAGGTGTTCTGTCGCGCCGGTTTTTTCTCCTAGTTTTATTTGGGCTCGAGCAGCATTCACGTAGGCACTCGCCAGGATGGCTTTGTCGCCCCCCTGCTCCAAAATTTCAATTGCCTTTCTGGAGTACTCGAGCATGTTTTTGTAATCTCCCAGTTCCCCGTAGCAGTATCCTATCTGTGCATAGGAAGAAGCGATTCTCTCCTGCCGATTTACTTTTTCGTAGTAGGTAATCGCCTTCTTTAACCAGTCAATGGCGGCAATGTTCCTGTTCAATTTCTGTTCAGAGTAGCCCATATAGTAGTAGCAGTCTCCCACATAGCCTTCTGCCTGAATCCGCTCGAGATATGGTATGGCCTTCTCACAGGCCTTTATGGCTGGCTTATACTTTTTTAGCAGAAAATAGCGCATGGCAACGCTCAGATAGGACAAACCCACCATTTTAGTGTTATCTGCCTTTAGAAAATATGGTATGGCCTTCTCGTGCCGCTCTACAGACTTCTCCCTTTCCCCAAGGAGATCATAAGCTACACCCAATTGGAAATAAGCCATGCCCAGCCACGGCTCATCTCTAGCATTTTTAATGGCGCTTTCAAAACAGCCTACCGCCTTCTCCGGACGGTCAAGTTTGCTAAAAGCCAAACCAGCATTAAAGTAGCAAAATCCTACTTTATCAGCTTTGCCCTTAGTTGCAACCCCCTCAGCTCCATTTATCGCTGCTTTCAGATAGCAGTCCCGCGCCTTATTCTGATCACCACTTTCCTGAAAAGCGTTACCCGCCTTCAAGTAGAGCTCGCTGGCTTTAGCATAATCACCCGCCTTCTCCGCTTCCTCAGCATTCTTCAACAGTTCTCCACTCAAACAGCTTATCCTCCAAATAATCAAACACCTTTAAATTTGGATTAAAAGATTTGGTGAAAACATTTTTTGGCGAATTCAAAATTTTATCGTTTCTAAAGATTATATGCCTTTTTTCTACAATTTCTTCAAACTCTAAATGTATTGTCTTTTTTTCAATTTTTATATATATTTGGAAAACAATTCTTATTATCTTTCCTATTAATGCATGCTCTGACCAGAACCCCACCCTTACCCAGTTAACAACGTAATTTTTGGGATTAAAGGGTCATTTTGAGGAGTATCACTGATGCCTTATTATCATAGGTTTTTTTGCATTTTTATCTAAAAAAGATAAAAATAAAACCCATTTTTTACTATTCAAAATATCTTCCTTTGAGAGTATAGCGGATAATTTTACCACAATATCTTTATATCTATGTTCATTTTCGTGTACGCGAAGGATGCGCTAAGAAACAGTAGTTTTTTCTCCACACCTCTCTTCTCCCCCCAAACTGCTTTTTTACCACCCTTCTTGGCGCATCCTTATTATCCTTCTAAATTCTATACCCGTGAAAAGATATCACCCATCGGAAATAAAACGCCTTTTTATGATTATTTTTAAAAACTATTGCTAACATCTAACATTTAAATTCTCTAAAAAAGAGACAGGGGACTTACTGTTATGTGGTTTCTTTTAAAGGCTGGATCCAGATGGGGGAATTGTTGTTCGAAACTTGTCACCCCAGAACATTCTCTACTGGTGAATTAATCCCAAATTCACAGTAGTACTCGACATTTTTTGGTGTGGGTTTCTCCGTTCTTGGATTTGTTTTCTCCATCTAATCGGTGATATTATGTTTCAACGTAAAATAGGGTGCGGTCGGTTTTGAAGCTGCAGCTTATAAATTGGTTTTATTTGAGTTTTAACTCCTCTTTTTGTTGCTGTACTTCCAAATAAATATCTAAAGAGAAAAGGGTTAAGTTAAATATTGAAAAAAGTATATTTTTATGACGATAAAGTTTTTTTATAAATTATTGTAATAAATATGTATTTACAAAAAGTTTAAAAAACATTTATGCAAATAATATTTTACTGAACTCGCGGCGGGAGTGTTAAACCAGCTGGTAGATAGGGTAAAACTCCTAATTTGGGCGAAAATTTTTGTGGTGAGTTCCTAATAAAAGTTAATGAGGAAAAATAGTTGATTTACGCGGTCTGGATACTCAAAAATACTGGGGAAGCCCTCCTAAATGTTACCTTCGAAAAGCTTAGGCTGGCACAGGGAGATCCAGTGTTACTGGGAGGACTATTCTCAGCACTCTCAGAAATGGCTAGACAGAATGTTGGAGACCTCACCACAATCAACATAACCATAGGCGAAATGAAACTCTCCTTCACCTTTTCCAAAACTGTGATAGTTGTAGTGGCGGGCGACACAGAAGATGAGGCCAAAAAATTTGGAACCGAAATAGAGAAAGCCTTCAACCAAAAATACGCACAAATTTTGGACAAGTGGAATGGTAATGTTGGAATATTCAAAGAATTCATCCCAGAAATCCACAAGCTGTACCAAAAACACGGTTCTCTAGAATCCGATATAGAAGAATTTTTCCGTTCCCTCGAATAATGAAGCAGTAAATGGTTTGAGTCTGCGTTTCCGGTTTTCGGCGAAACAGGTTTTGAAGCCTTCGTGGACTGTGTAAATCGCTCCACAGAGTTTTTGTTCCTTCAATATTCTATTTTGCGGTGGGTGGGGTAAAGCTTTACGAAAATCAAATAAACCTTGGTGGTGGAAAATCTCTGTAACAATACATTTTTTGAGGTTTAAAGTATCCCTAATATATGAGAGGTATCCTATTATTTTTCCAGTTAGAAAAATTGTTTCCAAGAAGTTTTAGGAGGTTTGAAAAATGCACAGAATTGAAAAAGAAAAATTAAGAAATCCGCCCAGGGTAGTTGGAAGGCTGGCTGCGTCTATCCTAATTTCCGGGGCGATAAGCCTGATTCCCATAATGTTAGCCTCATATTTTATGGTTAATTATCTGAATTTACCATTCTATGTCCTAATTGGGTTAACGCCTCTCTACTACGTTATGACCAAATGGGTATTCAACCTAGTCTTTCTAATGGTGGTGAGGGCTCAGTTAAAACCAGTAGAGGAAGGGCTTCACCCAGTCGACATGAAGAACAAAACCGTTAGAAACTGGTTAATAAATGCTTCCTTGACAAACGCTGCAATTTATTTCATGGGAAAACCCCCATTAGGTCAGACCCTGTTTAACACCTTCGTCTACAAACGCCTGAGGGCCAAAATGGGTCCGGGAGCCACAGCAGACAAAATATCTGACCCCTACCTTGTAGAAATGGGAACCAGTGCAGTTGCTGGGGCGAACTCATTCATAATACCTCACATTTCCGACCGCGACAACCTTTACCTCAAAAAAATAAAACTTGGCGACGGAGCTGTAGTAGGAGTAAACACCGTAGTTTTTCCAGGCGCAGAAATAGGGGAAGGCGCAGTTGTGGGAGCATTCTCCTACGTACCCAGAGACACAAAGATTCCACCATACACCTTCTGGGCAGGGGTACCAGCAAAACAAATCTCACCCAAAATCAGCAAATAAAGTATAACATAGTACAACGTAAAAAAGAAAACAGTAACATTCACAAAATAATCTAATCTTTATATTTCAACACGAATAATTGCAAAACCTTAACGTGACGGGCGTTAAATGAAGATTGATGCCTGGTCTCCATATTGAAGCGACAAAAAGCGAATTCCCCAAAAAAAGAAGGGGAAAAATAAAGTATGGAAATGTAGGGTAACAAGTTTGCAAAGATACGATTTCCTTTTGTGAGGTGGCATGTTTGAATGGGATATGTGAGGTTTATGGAGGAATATACCTCATTGGAGGCTCAGATATTACGCACAGCGCCGATTGTAGTGTATATCTGGTTGACTGTGGAAAAGACACACTTGTTTTAATAGATTCTGGCGCAGGGCCCAGCTACAATCTGCTGGTGGATAATGCTGAGTCACTGGGGTTTAATCTCACCAATCTCAAAGCCTTAATACTCACACATAAACATGTAGACCACATAGGTGGAGCGGCCAAATTTAGAAAAAACTATGGATGCAAGGTAATAGCCCACGAGTTAGATGCAAAAAGTATAGAGGAAGGAGAAAGATTCCTAACAGGAGCCGAAGCCTACGGCATAATTCTTGAACCCTGCCCCGTAGACATGAAGTTAAATCAACCAGAAACCAGAATCACATTTGGCCAACTCCAATTCAACCTCATATGGACGCCGGGGCACACTCCCGGAAGCATATCCGTAGTAGTAGATGTTAAAGGAAAACGTGTCCTTTTTGGGCAAGATATCCATGGACCACTCATACCTGCCTGGGGCGCAGATATCGGTAAGTATAGAGAGTCTATGAAAAAGCTAATCAACCAGAAAGCAGACATACTCTGCGAGGGGCACTTCGGCATTTATCAACCCGCAGACAAAGTCAAAAAATATATTGAAGGTTACCTCAGACAATACTCCCGCTAATATACAAAAGTGTCTGCATGCAACAAGGTGGCAGGAAAAGTGAATTCTAGCAACTCACAAGTTAAATATCTCCCTTCTCTCTTTTTAGAGCATTTGGTGTCTCTACCCTCGCTCCATACTTTCTGAAGTCCATCTACGTTTAGCTTTTTGTTCTGGTGTTTTTAACTTATGTTTCCAATATGTGGTTCGACTCTTCTTCACAAGGGGGAGGCCTTATTTTTCCCAGTAGGAGACACAGCTTTAAATACTGTTCTTTTGCCCGATTTCTAGAACGCTCCTCTTTAACTATTTGGGTTTTACCCTTCCGCAAGGCAGTTTTCACGGAGTCTACTGAAAGTTCATTAGTATCTATAACCGTAATTCCGTTTCCAACATCGTCAACTATATGTGCATCGCTGCAAGCAACCATGGGCAATCCCAACTTGAACGCCAATTCCTTCGCTTTTTTATTGTGGCGCGAGAGCATTCTAGAATTAAAGACTTCTATCGCGTCAAATGCAAGTTTTTTAACTAGGGCTTCACCGACACCTTCACGGCTGTAGGGGTGAGGAGCAATCAGCACCGCTCCTATTTCTCTCATTCTTTCTACAGCCTCATCTGCGGTGATAGACCTACTTTTTATCTCGACCTCTTCTAGCACTCCCAGTGCCAAAATGTCTCCATCTTTGGTTTTAATTTCTAAACTGGGGATTACCAAAAAATCTTCTTTCATTTCTTTGGCAACTTTAGCCGCAATAAAGCCTCCTCTAGTTGTGTTATGGTCTGAAACTGCTATTCCGTCAAGCCCTGCTCTAATTGCTGCTTCAACCATCTCTCTTGGAGTATTTAGGCAATCAAGTCCCCATCTGTCATGTTTCGAATAACATGTGTGTATGTGAAAATCAAATTTCTTCATCGTCATCCTAACTCTTCAAAACTGGTTTCAAACTTGTATCCTCACTTTCATAGGAGTTTCTATTATTGGAATTTTTTTATCGCCGAGAAAAGGAACATAGTCACTGGGCCCGATTCTTACAGGAACCTTGTAGGGCACAAGCGATGTAACTGCTTCGGTCTTGCTGATTCTCTTGGTTTTAAGCCTCTCCTCCACAGTCATATTTTCGAAGTCCGTGTTTCCCCCAATGTTTAACTGGTAGGTTTCATCAATCTTCACTCCTCGGTCAATAAGAAGTTGTGTGAGAACCCTATGAACTATCGTTGCCCCCACTTGGCTTTTAATGTCATCACCGGCAACTGGTAAACCTGCCTCTTCGAACCTACTGGCCCACATAGGATCAGAAGCGATAAACTCTGGAATACAATTTGCAAAGGCGACTCCAGCTTCAAGGGCGCACTTAGCATAATACCTAGTTGCCTGAGTGCTACCTACTGGTAAGAAGTTGACCAGGACTTCTGTTTTCGTTTCCCTAAGAACATCAACCACATCTACTGGCTTTATATCCTCAGAGTAGCAGTAGAACGATTCACGCATATGAGGCGCAACTCCGTCCAGTATTGGCCCTGGCAGAACCTCTGCGTTTAAGTGGGGAACCTGGGTAAATCTGGCGCAGCAGTTTGGTGGAGCTAGTATGGCTTCGGAGAGGTCTCTGTTTATTTTATGTCTGTTCACATCAAACCCAACTGAGAATTCCAGATCGCTAATGTGGTAGCCTCCAAAGTTTACGTGCATCAGTCCAGGTATTTGATCATCATCGTCAGCGTTTTGATAAAAGTAAACGCCCTGAACCAATGCTGACGCACAATTTCCGACACCTATTAATCCTACTCTTATCCTCCTAGACACTTCAACCACCCCTGTTTTTGATAAAAAATTTTTGATTAGTAAAAAATTTTTAACCAATATAAATTTTTCTACCGATTAATAACCGATAACTTTATCAACAAGAATGACTATGTCGTCAAATTAGGGACCGCCGTGAATAGCACGATGCTGAAATCAAAGATTTTTTTAACCGAAAAACCTGAAGAAATCGAACTAATATCCGACAACTTCAAAAAACGAATACTTGAACTACTCTCAAAAGAACCAATGACTCTCACCCAGATTTCGAAACATCTGAATATAAACAAGGCAAACACACTATACCACCTTAAACAGTTAAAAGAAGCAGGTCTAATCTCAGTGAAAAAAACCGAAGTGGAAAAACACGGAATAGTCCAGAAGTTTTACCAATCAAACTACAAACTATTTATACCAAACTACAACAAAGCCCCACCCATAACAAAGGAGCAGATCAAAAGAGACACCGAAAACATCCTAATGGGGTTCTTTGCGGCTCTAAGCACCTCGAAAAAAATAGAGAACAAAGAGTTGGAAGCAGCGTACAAAAACAAAGAAAAACTTGCAGAAGAACTAGCAGAAGAAATCTATAATATAAGCGGAAAAATATCAGAAAACGAATCAAACGAACCAAAAGAATCACTACCTCTTGAAATTTACCAAAAAAGTCTCAAAGAACTTTTTCGGAACAATAAGGAACTCGCAAAACTCTCAATTGAAAACTAAAGAATGATCAAGTAAACTAATTTTTAACTGTAAACATAACCTATCCAGAGCTCCGCACAATTGTTTATTTTTCTTAAGAGCGTTCCTATTTCATATGCGATTACTAACCATACTTGGAGGAGAGAGAAGCATTTTTCCACAATAATTTTAAGTAACCCTCTAATCCCTCCAAAAAGAAAAACCAGTAACCTACTACTCTGCCACGAGGCAAAAAAGAGGGCAGTCTACCTACTCAGACAGGTGACGGAAAGAAAGTTGAATGCTAACCGATATATAGAAGAACTATGCAAAATATTAAGTAATAACGAAATTAAATGCGCTTAAATGGTCACCACTTGACAAAAATTAAAGTTTTCTCAAAATGTTGAGCGTATCAGGTAAATATGTTGAGTAGAGGTGTAGCAGTCTTGGGTGAGAACAAAGCTTTTAGTCTCGTGGAAAACTTTGCAGACGAGGCAGTGAGCATCTTAAAAGATTTAATTAAAATTAGGACAGTTGTGCCCCCTGGAAATAACTATGAAGAAATTGTCGAATATCTTGAACCTCAATTCTCCAACCTCGGCTTTAAAACCGAAAGAGTAGTCGTGCCGGAAGAAATGGTGAAAAAGATTCCGGCGCCCTTAGAGGGTCCGCGAGTGAATCTTGTAGCTAATAAGATTTTTGGGGATGATAAACCTTACATAACTTTCTACGCTCACACAGATGTGGTGCCAGTGGAGGAGAAGTGGAGTGTTCCCCCATTTGAGGGTATTATTAAGGAGGGTAGAATTTATGGTCGGGGAGCCAGCGATATGAAGGGATTTATAGCCACAGTTCTCCTCGCCCTAAAGGTAATAAATGAACTCGACCTAAAACCCAACTATAATATAACGTGTGTTATGTGTACAGACGAAGAAATCGGTGTCTACCCCGGAGTCTACTATCTTGCAGATCAAGGATACATTAAGGGAGATGTGATTTGTGGGGAGGCTGTACACCAAATAATAGGTATCGGAACTGCGGGAAGCATTGTTTTTGATGTTGCAGTCAAGGGCAAGTCGGCGCACACCATGGCATTCTGGACTGCCATAAATGCAGTTGAGAACACCGTACCCATACTTGAAGAACTCCTAAAACTTAAGGAAAAAGTTATGGAGAGAAGGTCCGAAGTTCCGGGCCTACCCACACCCTACGGTGACAAAATGATACCCCTCTTCTCAATAAACATGATAAAGGGAGGAGTAAAAGAAAACATCATCCCCAGCGAATGCCGATTCTCAATCGATCGCAGATACATACCTGAAGAAAAAGAGGAGGAAGTGGTGGCTGAATTTATGGAAACCATAGAAGCCGCGAAAAAGAAGAGTAAAGCCCTAGCAATAGAAACCAGTGTGGTGAGAGCCTATAAACCCCTAAAAATCTCGCCTCAAAAACCAATAGTCAAAAAGCTCGCCGCGGCAGTAAAACATGTAACTGGTCTAGACGTCGGCTACTTGGGTGCAGCGGGAGCCACAGATATGGGATACGTGGCGGAAAAAGGACACGATGTGGCAATCATGGGAGTAGGTGATCTCCTATCCAACTTTCACGGAGCAGACGAAAGCATAAACATAGGAGACATGGTAAAATACGCAAAAGAAATAGTTCACCTGCTGTGCTTCCAAAAAATTTAAACCTTGCAAAGATATGTTGCGGGGTAGGAGTAAGAATAGAGCGAAGAAATAAAATATAAGGAGCCGATGTGAAAATATATTGATAATTTTATTTTAAACCATTTTTAAGAGCGACTAAAAACTGGAAAAGCAAAAAATGGGATGGGAAAAATCGTGTCGATTCCTGGGTACGTTGATTATAAGAGAAGAGAATTCTGTAAAGATGTAAAATGCCGGATTCAATTAGAACTGGAGAAGTATAAAGAAGGCTCGGAGGAATACGAGAAAATTAGAAATATTTGTAAAACCGATTGCATATACACCACTTACCAGTTCCACCACTGGCTCATAGAAAAAGGGTATCTAATTGTTAGACCGGAAAAGTAAAGAGGAAAGGATTAGGAATTCAAAATTCATTGGTGTTGCAATTTGGGCAGGGAATCCCCATCTAAGTTATGTTGATTTCTGCTGTTCTCCTGGTCTTTCCCATTATGGAGCAGATTTTATTCCTCAGCTTTTCTGATTTTTTCTTTTAAGGAGTCTATCCATTTGTCTAATGATTCTTTTATTGCCCATGTTTCTCCGGTTTGTATTTTTTGTATGAAACTGTCTAGTAGTGTGTGGGGAGCTTTTTTTCCTGATGAGCCGATGATACTGTCTAGTTTTGGAAGAAAGTCTAGGAACCGGTCTCGGTTTCCGTCCCAGTCTTCCAGGTTGCCATAGGTTCCAATGAACTCGTCTCTGATGATTTCGAGCTCTTCTTTAACCGTGTCATTTTCATCTGCGTATGCCCCGAAAATGAGGTTATCCTTGGTTAGGAAAACAAACTTTTTGTCCTTCAAAAATACACTCTCAATATTCCGCCCACTAACCTTACTTCCAAAAGAAAATGCAGCTCCCAAAAATCCTGAAACCAGATTTTCATCTATTTCAGATTCTCCATAAGACCTGTAGATAACACACTCACCACTCTTTCTGAACAGGTAGAAACTATGAATCATTAAAAAGATCCCCAGGTCACTGCTTAAATAAAAATAAAGCAGAAAACTTCTATTAAATCTTATCATTAACCATGTAACTATAACAAAAAATACCATTAATTCACTCAGCCTACCATAAATTTAATGCCTCAGCACAGCAAAAATAAAATGGGGAAAGATGGAAATCCACAAAGACAGAAATACGAAACTTGACGTATAAAAGCTTGAGGCTGTCTGAAACCAGAGCGTGGGTGATTCTGTGCTGCAGTTTGTCTTTTTATGATGCTGCTTTGATTGCCTTCATTATGATTTCTGTGAACTGTTCTGGTGTAATATTCATTATCTGGTAGGATTCTGTGTTGAATATTTTTTCCACTTTTTCTCCTACTGAATTTTTTTCTGCTGGTACTCCTTGGATTTCTCTTTCCATAGCATCTATTGGGGATTCTGGTATTATTGGGGTTGCATGTATTGAGCCGGTGATTAAAATATTGTATATTTTTTCGTTCCTCACCAGAACAGTTACCCTCACCAATGGACCTTGGGGAATCTTTTCCAATGCTTCCCCCCTTTTTACCTCAGGGGTTATTGGTGTGTTTTGGAACTTTTTTCGTTCCGTTCTGGCGTAAAACCAGTCTTCGGAGGTGAGTAGCTTCTTGATACTGTTGTAGAACGGGATGTCTTCCCAATAAATTTTGGTTGGAATGAAGGTAACATTAAAAGCCCTCTCTACTCCCTTCTTAAGAATCGTCTCTAGCTCCTCAAAGGATACCTCTCTTCCCACCACTTTGTTGAAGAATGTTGACCGGTCTCTGAGGGTTTTGGTTTCCTTGTCTGCAAACTTTTCGGGGGGCGGAATTATAACCTTGTCCACCAAGTCCCAAGGAACTTCAGTTAATTGTACAGAGTTTCCAACAGCTAGAAAACTCGAAGACTCCAATCCACCAGCCAAACCAAACTTCCTCCACACACCATCATCACACAGAATCTCAATGTCGTTTATGGGTCTGAATCTGGTTTTAACACCGTACTCTTCACTGATGGCGTCAGCATAGGCTGTAAAAACTATTCTATAAAGCTCACTCAAGGAGGAGGGGCACTTAGGATGGTTTCTACTAAATCCCACCGCGTTACCCGGGCTCCCCTTATCAGTCCAGGAGCAGCCGCCAGTTACGGTTCCGCGAACACCCACTGAGACACCGTTTCTCCTGGCATACTCCAAGTCTAAATCTTTTTCTGGCGAAACAAAATATGAGAAGTTTACTCCACTATTAGTCCAAGTCGCGAAAACGAATAAACTTGGAGGAAGAATCCCTTGGGGAATGCTTGCTATCACCGCTCCACGAATAACGTACTCCGGAGTGTCAATATGCCAATACAAGTCAGCCATTTCCTCATCTTTCCAACCCTCTTTTCCGTCTTCGCGTTTCCAAAATTTCTCAGGACACATCTAATAACCCTTCAAACAACCAATGACAAGAAAAATTACAGAGAGAATACGTTACTTACGATAAATAATCTGTAAACTAGGCAGAGGTTAAAACCATTTCGGTGATTGCAAAAAAGCAATACGCATAAAAATGGCAAGCATTCACGCTTCCATTTCCAGACGGGGGCGGCAACAGTTTCATAAATGGTGCGGTTCAGGTACTACTTCTTTTTGTTGTTAAACTCATTTTCGTGGGGCTTATATATCCTCCGTTCAAAATTGGGAAGAGAGGCCTCAGATATGGACGTATATTGGATACTCTTTAATCCACTAGTGCACGACATATTAAATCTAATCTTCGGGATTCTTTTCATAGTAGGACTAGTTCTTTTCGTCTGGAACCTACTAAAACTGATAACCTCCTATCACCGCACAGGGCCCGCCATAGCTCTGATTGTATGTCTCCTCGTTATTGGAATATCCGTTAGATGGGAATGGTTTCTTCCAATCATCGCAGAAACCATGGGGGGAATAACCCAGTACCTAGGGCTTTACCTTTACTACATGATTTACCAATATCTCGCCCAACAACAATTCACATTCACCATTCTAATACTGTCAATATAAATTAACCAAAAAATAGGATTTCATCCTGAAGCTACGACCCCTTATCGCATTGCCAGAGAAACAGCAACTGTTAAGATTGTGGGATAAACTTTTTTCTAGGCAAAAGTTATATACTTAGAATTTATTTTTTTCTTAGAATTTGGAGGTTTCTTAGTGGAAACTAGTACGGTTAGCAAAAAGGGTTTAACAACTATTCCCAGCAAAATAAGACAGCTGATGAAAATTAGAACCGGAGACAAACTCGAATGGCAAGTCATCAAGAAGGAGGAGGGTCTACTCCAAATCCGAGTACTACAAGACCCCTACGCTTTCCTCAAAGGAAAGAGAAAAGATCCAAACACCACATATGAAAAAGTTGAGCATCTGGCAGACTCAATAATTGAAAGTGAAGCTGGGCGTGAAAAACATGCCCATAATAGAGGTTGACATACTAATAGCACTAGTAAACTCTTCAGATAATCTCCACAACGTGGCGGACAGCATATTCCTAAAAATCAAGGAAAAAAGGATAAAAAACATCTCAGTTGCAACATCGGCTTACCTAGAATACGAGCTAATCCATAAATCAAAAGGATACCCCGAAGATGATATAAGAGCCGAAATTTCAGCCTTCCGAAGATACCCTCACTTAGACGAGAAAAAATTAACCTCAGAGATCATACTCAAAGCCTCAGAGCTACGCAGCAAAATAGCTGGACTAACATATTTCGACTCCCTCCACGCCTCAACGACGCTACTAACAGATAAAAAAATAATATCAACGGATACCATCTACGATAAGGTAGAAGAAATAGAAAGAATACCGCCCCAAAAACTTTGAACAAAAAATCCGAATCGCCAAACCAATTTCCTTCAGGCAGCAGCGGAGTTAGCTCAATTTTTCTCCCCCATCTAAAGGGTTGCACAAAAATAAAACAATGAACAGGTCGCAAAACAGGTTGGCGGTTATCTACTTGAAGACTACGTAATGTATGTTGCTTTTATGAAGTCACCATCCAAAACAAGAAAAATATTACAAACTCTTGGAAAATTAATTCTTAGTTCGGACAATAGCTCCGCTCTAATAAATGGTTTAGAAAAATAGGGGGGATTAATTTAAGGAGTGCCAAATATTTTGGTTGTCTGAAGGAACGACATGGTTTAATTTTATGCCGCATGTTCCAAAAAGGAACACTAATAGGGACTTTTCCACATTATTATAACCTCTTTAATTGATGGTTTAAGTGGCTATTCTACTTAAATTGAAGAAGGGGTGGTTCTTTGTTGAGGGCATATAATTGTGTTCCTGCCACATGGTGTAGGCTACGTATGCGTCTGTAACTGCAACGGGAACGTATATTTTGGATGCGTTTTTAATGGGGCCGTATAGCATGAAGTTGGCTCCCATGACTACGGGTAGAATGTTGGCGACTAGACTGCTGGCAAAATATGTTTCTGGGCTTAGCTTTCTGCGTTTGTTCCATATATCTATGGCGTTATGGGCTCCGCATCCTGCTGGGTAACCATACCTTTCCTTAACTAAATAAATGGTTTTGCCCGTGGGTCCGGGGTCCTGTATGTCAAATACCGCTGTGTCTATGAGTATTTTCTCTACGCCTGTCATTCTTGCCTTCTCCAGTAATTTGTCAATTACCTCTAATCTCCCAGCGATAAGTGGCTTTTCTGTGTTAAGCAGCAGTAATATTGCAGTTTTTATTTTCGCCTCTTTAATTGCTGAAATCTCAGCCTCCTTAATTTCTGGAGCTATCGAATTATAAATAACGCGTTCTGCCAAGCCGGTTTCCCCAACATATTTAGCTCCAGCCATCCTAACATCAGCAGTTGTTCCATCAATGCAAAACGGTCCATCAATCCTGTCTGCCACGAAGTCAATGAATTTCTCAAAGGCCTGAGGCCATGAAGAGCAAACGTCAACTATTCTGGGGTTCCCAGTTTTGGAAGATATTTCCTCCTCAGCCTTTAGAAGTTTTTCTGCGCTTTCCTTGTCAAATTCTCCAGTCTTTTCGTCTTTCACAATTTTATCTTTATGATAGAAAATGGTTCCAATCATTACAGTGGGGAGCTGCCCCGGCTGTCCTCCAATTTTGACGCCGGCCACATCAAAAATTTTTTGTTCTCTCTCAAATTTGAACAAACTCATCACCTAACACATAACTAATAATTTAACTATCATCAAAATACAATATGTCAATTTTCATCCTTCAAACAATTTTTAATTATCTCTCATCCCGCTTCAAACAACTAATTGAGCGACACTACTTAAAGTAAAATATATACTTAGGTTTTACTTGGAAAATAGACTGGGGGCCTTTTGGGGTACCTTCCCAATTTTTTTAGTAGCTCGCTGGTCTGTGGATACTTCGACAGGTCTGCGTAAGGTAAGAAGTACGAGTTAAGGAACTCTGATTGAAAATTGGGTTCCGCAGCAAGCTCTACATAATTCACCTTTCTCGATATTTCTTCAGTAGTGTTTCTGGCTGTACTGGAAACTAGGGCCATCCTTGCCCCAGTCCCCGCAGCATTACCTACTATCTTCACCTTCTCCAGTGGTACCTCAGGATACATACCTATTATTCTCGCGTTTTCCGGGTCTATATAGGAGCCGAAGGCCCCAGCTATGAAGAGTATATCTATATCCGCCTCAACTATGCCCTTCTTTCTCATAAGCGTCATGGTTCCCGTGTGTATAGCTGATTTTGCCAAAATAATTTCCTTAACGTCGTTCTGGGTGAAAACTATGTCCTCCTTTGTAGCAGCTTCCTCCTTCCAAGCCAATACGAACTCAAGCCCCGCCTTTCCAGAACGCAACCTATCTGAGGCCAAGTTTCTATTCATAACCCCTGAAACATCTATTATTCCGGCCTTCAACATCTCCGCTAAAATATCTACCATAGCGGAGCCACAAATCCCATGAGGCCTATCATTATCTATAGTCCAATAATTAACTGCGAGAGTATTGGGATCTATTTTCACCCTCTCAATTGCGCCACTTGCCGCCCTCATCCCATACTTTATGCGAGCCCCCTCAAGAGCAGGGCCAGAAGCACAGGAACACGCAAATATCCCCTCTTTATTTCCCAAAAAAACCTCTGTATTTGTCCCAATATCTAACGCCATACAAAGTTCGTCTCTTTTGTACATCTCTGTTGCCAAAATTACAGCAACAGCGTCGGCTCCCACAAACCCCGCTATCACAGGAAGAACATGAACATTACCATTCGGATTAATCCGCACCCCAATTTTTTCTGCGTTAACATCCAATCCCCTTTTAATGGCAGGAGGGTACGGTGATAAAGCTAAAAATTTGGGGCAAATGTTCAGGAAGAGGTGATGCATAGCAGTATTGCCCACCACAACCATCTCGTAAACTTCTTCTGGCTTAACATCTGTCTTTTCCAGGAGTCCTTTAAGGAGCTGGTTTACACCATTGACAATTACTCGTTGGAGTTCCTTTTGCTCCTCGACTCCCTTCGTTGCATAAGTAATTCTTGTTATGACGTCTTCGCCGTATGGTATCTGCGGATTCATCAAAGAGTCCACAGCAACCACCCTCCCCGTAGTTAGGTCAAGGAGATACCCTGCGAGTTTCGTGGTTCCAATGTCCACAGCGTACCCAAAGATTCTGTGTGTCTTATCCCCAGGCTCCACACCGATTATTACCTCATTCCGCCAAGTGGTGACCGTTACCTTCCATTCACCTTCCCTTAAAATGATTGGCAGCTTTTGGAGAATATCGAAACTTATTTCCAAATCCTTAAGACCGTATTGAGACTGTAATTCTTCTAACAGTTTTTCAAAGTCAGCCTTGGGATCTTGGAGGGATGGTTTCGACAGTCTAAGAAAGTATTTGTTGATGAGTGGTTCTAGCTTCACCGGAGTTTCTATCCCCTCAACTTGAAGCCTCTGGCGGCCAGTCCTACTCTCCTCCGGTATTCTAACTGTGAGGTTACCCCTAACCTGTGTGCAGCAAGCCAATCTATAACCTGCAGTTATCTCTTCTGAGGATAAAAATTTTCTCTCCACATCCATTATGGAGCCCGTGTTTTCCCCCCTCCCAACTATGACTCTACATTTTCCACAAGTGCGCTCGCCCCCACAAATTGAGGTTAGATCAGCGCCCACACGTTTAGCCGCCTCTAATACCGTTTCGCCAAGTTTAACCCTCACACGTTTACCCTCAGGCTGAAAAGTAACCTCCGCTTCTAAAGCCATGCCAAACTCTCACCCATAAAGCTCTTCCCTTAATTAGTTCCACTAAAACTTTTTGAATTTAAAATAAAAAAAGAAAAGGAGTGGATGTGTGGTGTCTTCTACTCCGTTGTTATTCTTTTATTTTTTCTAGGAGTTTTTTGGCCTTTTCCAGCCCAATAATTACGTCAGTAGCATAGTCGTCGGCGCCTACTTCCTTTAACCATTCTTCACCGGGAAAGGCTCCACCGCCCACCATATATATGAACCGGTCTCTGAGCCCCCTTTTCTTAAGGGCCTCGCCGAGAAACTTTTGCTGCTGAAGTGTGTTGCTCATAAGTGCTGACGCCCCAATAATATCCGCATCCACTTCTAGAGCTTTCTTGATAAAGTTGTCAACCGGCTGGTCAACGCCAATATTGTACATTTTAATTCCTGACGCGCTGAATACTGCGGTAACAATGTTTGTGCCTAAGTTATGTATGTCACCTTCAACGGTTCCAATCACCATTACACCTAAGGGTTCGGGAACCTCTTCCTTCGGAATGTGTTGCTGGAGCTTTTCAGAAGCCTTTTCCATAACCTGAGCGGACAACATTAAGAAGGGTAAGGGAATTTCGCCTCTCCCGAACTTATCACCGACTTCCTTAATACCCACAGTAAGTCCCTTAGTGAGAGCATCGACAGGATTAATATTCGCCTTAATCGCTTCATCCACAGCAGCCATAGCTGCGGCCTCATCAAAATTCACGACCGCCTCTGCCAACTTTTTCAAGATCTTTTCCTTCTCAGACACCTCTTATCTCACCTTCAGCTTCTCATTTCCCTCTTTCACAATAGCGTTCATCCGCTCAACCACATCCTTAGGCAGTGGCTCTGGTTCATGCTTCTCTAACTCTTTCAGTTTCTCCCTGCAAATATCATAAGCCCACGAGGGCGCACCAGCTTGCAGCCAGGCATCAAAGGCTCTATCATCAAGACAGAAAGCTTTGGGGAACCTCTTCATACGATCAAGGTTATACTTGTGTGTCATCCATTTCTCTCCCTTGACCCCAACCTCTTTAATCACGTCAAGGGCAAGGTTCTCAGGCGTAGGCATAATCTGATCAAATTCAGCCATGGTGCATCTACCCGCCCTTGCTATCTCAGCAGTTATAGGTATCAATGCAGGATCAAAGGCCTCTGTTCCACACTGTATAAAGATCATGTCTGTCCCCATCGCCATTTGCAAAGCCATCCATCTCGAAAGATTAAAGATTTGCTGGTCAAGACTTGCAGCAAATGTGCCACCATACTGTGTGGTCGGAAGCCCGTAGAGTTCATGCCACAACTGATTCATAGCACCCGAGCCGAACAGAAAATGCGGAGAATAAGCACCTCCTCTTCCCGTCCAAGGATCCAAACAGAAAACTATGTTGTTCACCGCAGCCGCTATGCCTGGGTCGTGGAACTGTTTGAGCGCTAGCATAAAGAGTACCCCTGCGTGGCTAATTGCCGTGTTTCCGGCGGCCATAGCTGGGCCTTGTAGAGGTGCGGCAGCAGTCACGGCGGGCATTATTGGCCAGTGGTGTTTAACTGATGCCCTAAACAACCAGCTATTAAACCTGTTCAACTGCAGTGTACCAATATAGTTGTACACGGTCCAGAAGAGCGGCCTCTTCCTTAGCTCCTCTGCGCCTCCAGCTACCTGTTCACCCAGCCTCTCCACATAATCATATTCCTCAATTTTAGAAACTGTTGTGCAGAGGTGGCCGGCCCACTTCACAGTGCCCTGAAGCATGGCGTTCATCTTGTTGAGTTCTGAGGGTAGTCCTTTTTGTCCCTCTTCAGCAGCATCCCAAATATAAATGTTGAAATCGAAGTCATCTATACCGTCAACGATTTTGGCTCCATACAAAACATCTTTTGCACTTGCTCTCCTCCGATAATATCTCTTCTTCTCTTTATCCCACTCAAGGAAATCTGTGGCTCCGCTTTCTACTGACCAGAACTGCTTTCTTGCAGGGCCCTCAATGACGACATCCCATTCCGGAACTCTACCCGCCAATAGGAAGCTTCTGGGAGCCTTGCGCACATTCTCTTTAATTATGTGTTCGGGAATCTCTGTGACCACCTTCTTTCCATAGTCTACTTTGCATCCCATTTCCTCCGCCATCTTCAGTAATCCTTCGTCATCTATGAAGACGCCCACATCTTTCAGAATTTTGTAACCTGCGGCATCAATTATATCCAATTCTTCTTTATCCAGCAATTTCCATAATCCACGTGACGGTAAAGGAACACCGGGTTTGGGCATTCCGTTTCTCCTCCATTAATAATTGTACTCATAAATTGTACAAACTAACATATAAAATTAACTATATATATGTATCAACATAATAAAACATATATCTGTATGTATCTAGCTTCCTGTAAATCTAAATCCCCCTACCAGCAAAAAACAAGGTATACCAACCCCACAAGCAACAAAACTGAAAATTTTAAACAGCCAACCCCCCACCACACCCCACATCAACCATATTCCATTTGGCAGAATTCACAAACAAGGCAGAAAGCACCACAGGTTTCCTCTTTTTTCTTAAACAGCTATGAGGCGGAACTATTTACACCCTTCCCCCCAAAAAAAGGCGGGAAAAGAGGCTGGTTCCCAGAAACGAAAAAGAAAAATTCAAAGAAAAACTCTATTGACCCCAAGCCTTCTTAAGCTCTGAAACAAACCCATCCTCATCCTCAGCTATTCTCCTCTTAACCTCCCTCCAAGCAGCCGAACAATTCTTATACCCCACACCCACAATGCGATGAATAACCCGATCAAGCTCCCTCTTGTTTCCATCCGTAACAGTTATTCCAGCCCTCCCGAAAATATTTTGCATGTGCCTAAAATAACAAGTCACAACACAAAACCTCCATAACCAATCATACGATAATTATTTTTAAATAGGAAAGATGCACATAAAAGGGCTTCGCTTTATTCGACTTTTTTTGGGATTTAATTAATTTAGAGGCTAATAGCTTTTCTGGGTTGTGTCCTCCTCCAAAAAGCCAATAAAAAGGCTCCCACAGGCAAAAACAAAAACAAAAAAGCGTTTTTAGGCTGGAAAAAGACACAAACAACCAGCCAAAAACACCCCCAAAACAAGTCAAACAACCCCCCATCGTATCACAAAAAGACCCACAAATCAACAAAAAATTGACCTACCAACACCACAAAAAATTTCGGCTACCACCCTCCCTCCAAGCCTTGGCAATAAACCACATGAATCCGATTTTGAAAGTTTAGTTTGTGCCAGAAAGCTAACATTTACAATTCTAATAAAATTTATACACATGGAAACTATTTCTTCGAGAGTAGAAAGAGAGATGCTAGAGGATCTTGAAAGAATTTCGAAAAAGAGGGGTGTCAACAGATCAGTAGTTATCAGAGAAATGTTGAAGCAAGGTATGAGAGAGTTCAAGCTGAAGGAGGCCCTACAACTCCTAAGAGAGAGAAAAATCACAGTGTGGCACGCCGCCGAAATGGCTGATGCAACCTAGAGAGAGATTCTTGACAGCCTAAAGCAGCATAACATTACCTTCCCAGTAACCCTAGAAGAGATAAAGCGCGAAATCAAAGAGTTTGGCGGTGGCTAACCCAAGGCCCCCTTTAATTCACCTAGCCAAAACTGGCCTCCTTTGAGCTCCCAGACCGTATAACACAGTGTTGCCCATAGAAGTTGAACGAAGCAGTAGCAGTCGGGAAAGGGAAGAGATACGAAAATGCCGAAAAATCAACATTGATTATGCCTCCAAAATTTTCAAACCCCAAAAAGATGAGGAACATTTATTTATAGTGAGTGCTCCCCTTTTTGATAAGCTAACCCGAGTAAATAATTCTGCGAGATGAAACAGATGGACAAGTTAGATAAGGATAACGCCGTCGAAGTAAAGTGTGTACGTGACGAGTACATCTTCATATCCCGGCAACCCTGCCAAAACTGCGGCAAAATAAACGCCTACAAGCTACGCATCCAGCACCTAATCCACAGCGAAAACAGAAGCTACGACGTTTTGGAAACCGAATGCCAATACTGCAGACACCAAAAATGCTTCACATTCGACATAACAGACTACTTCCAAGACCTCGGAAAACAGCTCACCGCCACATTCAAAGACAGAGACAAAGACGAAGACCTAAACTGGGACACCAAAACCTAAAACACACCCTCCCACAAATCCCCAAATCCAACAATAACAAATAAAAAAACAAATTCAGAAAATCTAAAACCTATTGGGGTAAATGCACAAAATGTTGCCCGCAAAACCTCTCACTTTACGCTAAGCTTTCACTTGGATTTCCGATATATATACAAGTTTTGCGTAAAAATGAGTAAATTATGCGTTTTTCAGAGAAGGAGGAATCAAGGGTGCAGGGAAGAACTCTCAAAGCAGTCTTCTGCATTTGTTTTGTGGTCATTTTTCTCAGCTTAGGCGTAGGCATCATAGGTTCGCTCTCCAAGGTCCAAATCTCAGACAACATCAGTCCTCTAATACTAGTCGCAAACCAAAAACAATTAAATGAAATAAATACCCTAGAAGAATATTCCAAAGAAACATCACCCATGTCGATAATTGATATAAAAATGGAGGAGGCTATGAAAAGCCTGAGTCTGGACTTCAACCTGTGGCTGATGAAGAATTCAACTATATACACAACAATGATGAGTAATCCCAGCAACGAAACAGTAGCCCAACTGTTCTTCTCCTTTCTGAGAGAGAACCCGAAGCAATCAAAAATCTTCGCAGATTATGACAAACTACTATCACAGAAAAACATGCTCCAAGAACAACAAAGACAGCCAAAGATAGAGGAGGAATTCCAAAACATAAACCTCATCGTAGAACAGGGCGAAATAGTGAGAGAATGGAGCACCACAAAAACAGTCAACGGAACAGAAGTAACATCAATATACAGAGAATACTCACTAGAAATAAACGGAACCACGCAAAACGTGTTAAAAATAACATTATACAGCAGCGACGGAACAGTAATCAGCGACCCCTACATAAGAATCAGCAGAACCCCACTCATCTGCTGGATATGGGTCTGGCAATGGTGGTGGTTCGTACTCGTCCCCATATTTTATGGATATGACGTATTCGCATACACCCACTTCACATACCTAGAAGAAAACATCTGGTTCGCATGGGCTATAAAAGTTCCTGGAGATCCTACCTATACGGGACTTGCTGGATTCATAAGCGGTTCAGCTAGCATAGCTATCGTCCTTCTCGCCGATTTTATCCCCGAACCGTTCCATAAAATCTTTGGGGCCATCCTCGGAATTACAGCTATTATCTAGCTGCAGCCACCTTCGAACCAGGTAAAGTAGCTATGGATCTTTTTAACAAAATTCTTCTTGCCCAACAGCAAAATAGATCGGTAGATCCAGTGTGGGGATTTCGGTTTTATGAGTATGTTCATTATCCAGTAAGCCCACCAACAGGTGCAATTTGGTATTATCCGCCGGTTCCCGATGTTATACCAACTATAGCTTGGTACTATGTAACTGCAACTGGTGGCGTGATTGGTGCAACACCTCCCTGGTATGATTCACCACTACCCATTGACCCCATAAAAGCGTATGACCTGCAGTACCTGTACAGTACAATTGCCAATGAATGCGGATGTTGGGATACTTGGATATGTATATGAGGAATTCCTGGTGGAACACCGCCAACCTGAACGTACTTTCAAAATGGAAGAAGACCATTCTTCCATCCTTTTTTATTAATTTAAAAGGAGGGTTTGTAAAGTGAAAACCAAAACTGTATATTACTTCATCGTACTTATTTTTCTTCTCTTGACGGGAGTTATTCTCACCTCCTGTATTAAATATGCGCTGTTATCATATACTGGTCCTTTGGTATTTCTGCATTCAGTGCTAGTAAGGTTCACGCCTATAGGATTCTACGTAGAACAATTATACCTAGACTCACTTCCTTATCCTGTTTGGGCTTTATTAGGATACAGGCCTCTCATTATTGTTCCAGTAGATTCTCAACAATACTTTAGCCTATTTTACACCGGTGCAACAGCTACCATCCTAGCTACTATAGTTCTTCCTATACTTGCTGGACTAATCCGTCCCTTTTTAGGGATGTCCAAACATGAATATTTCCATGATACTTGGGCAAAAATTCACTCCTTACTCACAAAAAGTTCTTGGAAAAAGAGACTAACAATAAGTTCCACAATCATCTTCCAAATAATTGCAGGTTCGATCTTACTAATTGTGTACAGTGGAATATTTCAAATAATCCCTCTAACTAGCACAAACACTTCCATTCTCACAATCATAGCCGTTAGTTTAATCCTACTACCCCCATACTTTTACCTAAAAAAGCTTAGGCAATTATATGAACAAGATTAGTAGGTTTGGATAGGTAGGATTCCCAATGGATTGCCACCAAAATGAATTTGTTATTTGTAAATGGGAGAATAGCGTTCCCCCCTATTAGTTTAGTTGGAGGTTTCGTAGAGCGAAAACTAAAACTGAATCATATCCTCTTGTACTTATTACATTTCTCATGATGGAAATTAGTGGCCACCTGTATTAAATAAGCGATGTTATTATATGTTAGTCCTTTATCATTTTTTTATTCGATGTTAGTGGGGTTCACATCTACAAGATTTTACTTAGAACCATTATGTGTGAACTCTTTTCTTTATCCTATCAGGGTTTTGGTAGGACACAGACGTCTTTTTTGAATTTTTTCAAACCACTTATAGAAGAGTGCTCCTCGTTAGATTTATCAAACAAACCTTCTTTGTAGTATTAAGATGTAGGTATAAATTATGTGGTGGATATGAAAAGAGTTCAAGAGTTGGAAAAAAAATAAAAGAGAAAATAATTCCTATACTGAGACGCTATGGTGTGAAAAGCGCGTCTATTTTTGATTCTTTTGCTAAGGGGAAGAGAGGGAAGACAGTGATATTGATATTTTGGTTGAATTTGAGGGAGAAAAAGTTTGCTCGACCTTGCAGGATTGAAGATAGACTTAGTCTTTAGGGAGGAAAGTTGACATATTAGCCTGTAATTCCTTGCGCCCCTCAAAAACAGAATTTTAGAGGAACAGAAAGCAATTTTATGAGGAAAGACCCCTTAACATTCATAAAACACACATAAAATGCATATCCACATTCGGGACATATGCGTCCGATATAGAATAGTTTTTAGAGTACCTAATTTTCTATCCCTCCAAGTTTCCGTAGCTTCAAAAAGAATAGAAGTAAAAACATGGAAATTATCGGTAAGGCTCTATAATGACTTTGAGGGAGTTCTCAGCTTTGGCAACAAGCCTAAATGCTTCACCAGCTTCGGCCAAACCAAACCTGTGAGTAATCATATCCTTAACATTCAGGTTACCTGTACGCAGAAGCTCAAGCGAAGTCGCCAGGTCAGCTGGACTAGCACCGTATGAGGTAGTTAGAGTGATTTCGTTTCGCCACATTTCATTAAAGTTCACCGGGAGGTTAATTGTGGGCTCGGGTACCGCGAAAAAAAGAATGGTTCCACCTCTATCAACACATTTCAAAGCAGTCTCTGAAGCCTTAACTGCACCTGTGCAAACAAAGACTTTATCGGCGAGTCTACCATCATTAACCTCTCTAAGCCTCGCGGGAACATTCTCATCTTTAGCGTCTATGACCGCATTGGCACCAAACCTCTTGGCAGCATCAAGGCGATACTTACTAATGTCACATCCAATAATCATTCCGGCACCAAGATTGCGGGCCAACATAATGTGTAAAATCCCAGAAATGCCAGTCCCAATAACGAAAATCGAGTCACCCGGCCTAACCCTAGCCTGCCTCTGCCCCCTAATGCAACACGCCAGAGGCTCAATAAAAGTCCCAACCTCATAACTCATATCGTCAGGCAAAAGATAAATACCCCGATCCACCTGAAGGGGAGGAACACGAACAAACTCAGCAAAACCACCAGGATCAAAATTAGTAGTATGCAAAGTCTCACAAGCCGTATGAAAACCATTCAAACAGTACCGACAAGTGTTGCAAGGAACATGATGTGAAACAAAAGCCCTATCCCCAACCTTATAATTTTTCACCCCGGCTCCAATCTCAACAAACTCTCCAGTCATCTCGTGGCCCAAAACTCTGGGGGCCTTCTTAACCCGGTACCACTCCATAACGTCGCTACCACAAATACCACAGGCCATTGCCCTAACCAGAATCTCGCCCGGACCAATCTTAGGCTTGGGCATCTCCTCAAGCCGAACATCATTATTATTGTAATACATCGCAACGCGCAAAAGCAATCTCCCCTTTAACAAATTATAAAAAGAGTATTGTTGCCTAAATTTTTGAAAACTTTCTATGGTTGTCCCCTTTTTCCCTTCAAACTGTTAAAAAGCTCAAGAGCCTCGTCCGGCGTATAGTCCTCTTGAACAATGGAGCGAACAGCTTGAATCATTGCAACAGGGTCTTCACTCTGAAATATGTTTCGACCCATGTCGACGCCCACCGCACCTTCCTGAATAGCATTATAGGCGAGCTTCAATGCTTCGGGCTCAGGAATCTTTTTACCGCCTGCAATAACTATGGGAACAGGGCAGCCCTCCACCACTTTCCCAAAGTTCTCGCAATAATAGGTTTTCACTATGCTTGCCCCAAGCTCAGCGGCGATGCGACTAGCCAAACCTAGATAACGAGCGTCACGCACCATTTCCCTACCCACAGCGGTAACAGCCAAAACTGGCATACCATACTCTTCACCCTCATCAACCAGCTTCGCCAGATTCACCAAGGTTTGTTTCTCATTGGGTGAACCGACAAATATTGAGAGAGCAACCGCCGCAGCGTTTAGTCTAACCGCATCGCGCATTGAGGTAGTGATATCCTCATTACTCAAATCGTCCTTAAGAATACTGGTACCACCACTAACTCTGAGCACCACCGGATTAGGAATACTGGCATCAATGGTGTTGCGAAGCACACCCCGAGTAAGCATCACCGCATCAGCCCAAGGAAGCAACGGTGTAATAACCTCACCCGGACGCTCCAGACCGGATGTAGGCCCCTGAAAATAACCATGGTCTACTGCTAGCATGACGGTGTGTCCGGTTTTTGGGTTTATTATTCGGGATAATCTGTTTTTCATTCCCCAATCCATTTTCAAAATCACCCACATTACCTTTTTTAATGTGTATTTGGTTTTTGGTTTGTACGTGTTAAATTCTATTCTATTTAGAACGTTTAAAAGATTTCCGCTTTTGTTGGCTTTGCTTTTAAGTTTTTATTGTTATTTTTTTCTATCTGCATTGCTTTAAATTTTTGGGGAATTTTTTGTTGTCTTTCTTGGAGGGTATTAATTTTGTTTTTCGTGTTGTTGAGACGGATAAATTCGAAAAATATTTAAAACAGCTTTTGCTGATGCGCCTTGGAAAGTGTGATAGCTTGTTTCGCGGCGAACCTCGATGAGCTTTGCATTCTTACAAAATTGTAAAAAGGAATTTCAGGTTTTCTTGTGAATTAAGCGAAATTTTTGGTGTAGTATCTTGGTGTCTGATACGTTGAATCGGGTAAATGGTGTTCTTACTTTTCTGGAGAGGGTTCCTGGTGTGAGGAAGGTTAGGGTTTTGGATGATGTTGAGCGTAGTTCTCTTCTGCGGTGTGAGTTGGCGGCGGAGGAGTGTGTTATGGTTGGTTGTCGTATTTTTAATGAGGGGCTTCGGGAAGCGCTGTCCAAGGAGGTGGTGGTTGCATGTTCTACTGACATGGGGTTTGAGTGGCCTAGCGGTCCGCATGTGGTTTTGCGGCAGGGGGAAATCATTGTTGGTTTTATAACCGATGATGTTGATCGGGTTAAATCTGAATTCGGTGAGGAGGTTCGCGTTTTTGGGAGGAATCTCGTTATTTTTCCGGAGAGGGTGAGGAAGCTGAGGGGGGAGAAGGTGTTTCCAACGCTTTTTGTTAGTAGAGGATTCAAAATGGATCGGTTGGAGAGGGAAGTTGGGGTTAAAAATGCGGTTTTGGCCTTCTGTAATCGTGCTGGTGACGGGTATTTGAAGGGGTTGCTTGGGGAGGAGAATAAACCGGAACTGGGATCCATTGTTATTGGGTTTGATGTCTCCTAATTTTGTTTTTGAATTTCAAGAGGTCGGGCTACAAACACCAGTGGGAATATTTGCATCTAAATGGCAGTGAGATAGATATGTCCGCTTTATATGGGATTCTCGGATGGAAGCCTACTGTGAAATTAATGTGGGAGACTCAAGGTTGCTCAAGTTAACTCTGGGTTGGAAAGTTAGACTTCTATGCTAATTGTTTGTTTTAGGGGAGTGTTTCTTTGGGGTTATTCCTTTTTAGGACAAATGCATTTACCTGATCTTTTGTTGTGGGTCAAGTTTTTCTACTATTTTAGTTTATGGAAGACTTTAATTACTTTTTTACGTAATTTAATTTAGGTGAGCTGGATTGTCGATGAGTGAGCACTCTCCTAAGGAGATTGATGCACATCAACTTATTGCGGTTTTGCACTACTTTGTGGGTAATCAGGAAAAAATGTATGGGGCAGTATTCAATAAACTCGCTTCCAAATATATTGCAGAGTTTGAGTCCCGGAAACTAGGTGAAAATCCGCCAGGGGACATTAACAGCGTTGATCAGGCCAAGGACTACGTGGTTAAAAATCTCAACAGGTATCCTCAAGGTTACTGCGCGCTTCTGTATGGTTTGATTAAAGCCGAGTCGACTCTTCAAGGTGGAACTGGAACCAGTACACGCCTCGCAACCAGCAAGACTGCAGAAAGCATAAGATTAGCCTCTGAGGGAAAATTGGAATCTGTAAGCAGTGTTGCAGACGCAGTGAAAAAGGCTCATGAGGGAATAAGAACCGGTAAAATACTTCCCGACTTTGACTATGAGCTGGTGGGCGAAGACCAAGTGCAGTGCACTATTTATAATTGTCATCTTAAAGATGCCTGTAAAGCATGCATAGAGGAGAAGCTTGGAAGAGTTGGCGGCCGCCCTTGGTGCGCCCTGCTACGCTATGTGGTGGCAGATATGGATCTAACTTCAGGTCTACAATTTGACTACGAGCTCGAAGAATTCGGAGACTCCGTTTTTGACACTCTCCGCGACTAAAGTCGGGAGATTCTTGCTTCTGGCTTATTGGGAGCCTTCGAAGCAATGGGTGTGCCATCACCCAGTTAACACGCCCTTCCCTCAAGGGAACGGCGTCTATGTTGGCACCCTCATGGGGGCTGCGTCTTGTTTAGCCTCTTAAGCCCAAGCCA
>Ga0136652_1000172_pt1 | contig 36149 bp, 39 predicted proteins | sample ConPoolayeEmetaG_FD_94864 | JGI IMG/M metagenome (GOLD analysis project Ga0136652, IMG submission 94864) | Hot spring microbial mat communities from California, USA to study Microbial Dark Matter (Phase II) - Cone Pool mat layer E metaG... ...
CAATAATATCATCCTTTCTTTTGCAAAACTTCATTATACATGTCCCAATATGAAGAATATCAACATTTTCTTTTAAAGCAGAAAGCTGAGTTTTTAAAAGTGCAAGGCTGCATACTACTCTTTTACCATTTCCTTCACAGCCACCACAATCCATAATTCCAACAATGGCGGAATCCTCATTTTTATAACGCTCAAACTCTCCTTCTTTACGCATAAAAGCAACAAGACATTTTGCATCACCGGGGCATAAATTCTGGTCACTAATCATTGAACATTTAAGTATGTCTATTTTTTTCATATAACCTCTCCTGATGAAAATTAACCGAAGGCAAAGCCTCCGGACTGATATTACTTCTCCTTTTCAACTTCACTTAAACGCTTTTCAACTGCTTCAAGATTTTTTCTGAGAATTTCTGCTTCCTGCCTGAGTATTTCTGCTTCGTTTCCCAAAGAGACTCCTCCGAAAAAAGGCGTTCTCCAAAAGCCTCTAAATCTTCTCCCTAATCCTCCAAAACATTTCCATCCTCTACCTCTTCCAAAACTCATTCCTGGTCCTGGATTAATATATCCTGGAGCATTAAAACCTGAACAACATCCTAACCCTCTACCTGTTCTTGGACCTGCTCCAACAGGTCCTGTTCTGTCTCCCCAAGGCATTTTAATCACCTCCTAAAATTTTTTTAATTTAATAATAATGAAAATCATTCTCAACTGTCAAGAAAAAATATAAACTGAGGTAGTGTAAAATTATTTAAGTGTAAGATCTTATAATTCCCGGTTAAGTACTTCAAGGACTCTTTTTGCAAGTTCAAGGGTAAATCCAGGCAGTGAGGCTATATCTTCCTCTGAGGCTTCCTTTATTCTTGATACACTTCCATAGTGTTTAAGAAGGGTCAGTCTCCTTTTTTTACCAATCCCCGGAATTCTTTCAAGCAATGAGGTAAATGCAGCCTTTTTACGAAGTTTTTTATGATATGATATTGCAAATCTATGTGCTTCATCCCTTATCTTTCTTAAAAGAATTGTTGAAGGTCTATTGTCTTCAAGGAGCTGTTCCATGCCATCAGGAAAAATTAGCCTGTCAGGTTCTTTAGCAATTGCAAAAACATTAATTTCTTCCTTCAACTCATCAACGACTTTAAGGGCAGAATTTAAATGTCCTCTCCCTCCATCAATTAATATAAAATCAGGTTTTGGAACACCATCTTCTGTGTCAAATTTTTTAACAACTCTATATACAATTTCCTTCATACTGCTGTAATCGTCAATTCCTTGAATTTCTTTTATTTTTAAGTGTCTGTAGTAATTTTTATTGAATGTGCCATCCTCCCAGTAAATAAAGCTTCCAACTGAATGCATTCCAAAAAATGTTGAAACATCAAAAGCTCCAATTTTTGAGGGTAATTCTTTAAGATTGAGCCTTTGTTTAAGTTCATTGAGAGTTGTTTCAAACGGGGAAAGTCTTGATTTTAGATGAATTTTTGCATTATTTATTGCCATATTAATTAGGTCCTTTTCTTCCTTTGAAAAAGGCTTTCTTAACTGGACAGGACCACTCCTTTTTTCTTCAAGCCACTTCTTAATTTCTTCAGCATTCTCAGGAATGTTTTGCAAAATAATAATAGATGGAGGGATTAAAACATCCTTGGAATACAATGCTTCAATTATTGAACGCAGAAGATCTCCTGTGGTTTCATAAAAAGCTTTTTTGATTATATAATCCCTTGAACCAACAAGCAAACCATTTCTCACAAAAAGAACATTTACAGATATTTTTGAATTTTCAATATAAACTCCTATTATATCAATGTCTTCAAGATTTAAAGACACAACCCTCTGTTTATCAAATATTCTTTCAAGCTTTTTAATCTGATCCCTGAGTCTTGCTGCCTCTTCAAACTTTAAATCCTCACTCAGTTTTTGCATTCTCTGCCTGAGGGATTCAATTAACTGTTTTCTTTTGCCTTTCAAAAATAAAACAGCCTCCTCAACTCCCTTCATATATTCTTTTTTGTCTATTAAACCAGCACATGGAGCGGGGCATCTTTTCATCTGATATTGCACACATGGACGGATCGGTCTGTTAAGATTGTATTTACAGGTTCTTATAGGAAAATTTCTTCTTATAAATGATAGAGCTTCCCACATTGTTTGAGCAGGAACATATGGTCCAAAATAAAGGTTTCCATCTTTTTTTGGTTTCCTGACTACCTCTATTTTAGGCCATTTCTCTGTAATGGTAATTTTCAGATATGGATAGTTTTTATCATCCCTCAGAAGAACATTAAAGGGAGGCTTATGCTCTTTTATTAAATTTGCCTCAAGAATAAGTGCTTCAAATTCATTTGATGTCACTATATATGAAAAATCTTTAACAAGTTCAATCATTCTTGATTTTCTTGGATCAATTTCACCCTGCTGGAAATAGCTTTTAAGTCTGTTTTTCAGATTTTTTGCCTTTCCAACATAGATAACCTTGCCTTTACTGTCTTTGAAAAGATATACACCTGGCAGGGAAGGTATTGCTGAAAGTTCTATCATAATATATTTTATCAGAATCAATTTTTCTAAATCTTGTCTAAATCTTCCAATGCCTAATATAATAGAGTATGATCAGGCACAGCTTTATTCTTCTTGACGGAATCGGAGAAAAAAGGGAAAGAAGACTCTGGAAGGAAGGAATTTTAACATGGGATGATTTTTTTCAGTACAAAGAAATTCTGGACATAGACAGAGAAAGAAAAAAAATTTATGATGAATTCCTTCATAAAGCCCTGGAAGCTTTAATCAAACGCAATTGTTGTTTTTTTAAAGAAAAGTTAAAAAGAAGGGAACACTGGCGACTTTTTGAAGAATTCCTGAAAGAAGCAGTATGTATTGATATAGAAACCAATGGCTTAACCCGTGAAAAAGGAGGATATGTTACACTGGTTGGTATATATTCAATTGATGGTTATCAGGTGCTTGTGAGAGGAGAAAACCTTACAGAGGAAAATCTTCAGCAAATTTTTGATAAATATAAATATTTAATCACATTCTATGGAAGCATCTTTGATATTCCTTTTCTTAAAAAGGAGTTCCCAAAATTAAAAATTGAACATATTCCACATTTTGATCTTTTTTTTGCAGGTAAAAGAACAGGGATTCAGGGCGGGCTTAAAAAACTTGAAGCCATGTTTCTTATAGAAAGAAATGATTTTCTGAGAGGGCTTAATGGATATGATGCGGTAAAACTCTGGCAGGCTTATCAGAAAGGAAGCATTGACAGTCTTGAAGTGCTCATAGCCTATAACAGAGCAGATACCGAGAATCTGTTTCAGCTTGCCAAGATTTTCTACGAAATATTACGTGCTCAGTCTGGCATTGATAAGCTTATTGATAATGGAACACTTAACACAGCTTAAAAAATTTATAAATTACCTTCTTACAGAGAAGGCACTTTCCATAAATACAGTAAAGTCTTATGAAAATGATTTAAAAGGTTTTTTCAGATATATTGAAAAAAATAAAATTTTTTATGCTGATTGCAAAAAAGAAAACATAATTAACTATCTTTTAGAATTAAAGGAAAGAGGATATAGTTCAGCTTCCATTGCAAGAATTCTTTCTTCTGTGAAGCAGTTTTTCAGATTTCTCATTCTTGATAGCATAATATCTCATGACCCTACAGAAGGACTCAGATCACCCAAACCCTGGCTCAGGCTTCCAAAAGCACTTGAAACCGATGAAGTGAGAAGACTACTTTCAGTAATTTTTGAAAGCAAATATTTTTTTAGAGACATTGTAATGCTTGAACTTATGTATGCCTCTGGATTAAGGGTCAGTGAACTTATAAAGCTTAAATTAAGTGATATAAATTTTGAAGCAGGATTTATAAGAATTAAAGGCAAGGCAGATAAAGAAAGGGTTGTTCCTGTTGCACAGCGAACCATTGAAAGAATCAGAAATTATTTAACATTACTCAGACCAAGACTTCTTAAAGAGAGGACTTCTGATTATGTTTTTCTGAATAACAGAGGCAAGCCAATGACACGTCAGAGGTTCTGGCAGAATTTAAAGGCAATGGGTAAGCTTGCAGGTATAAATGTAACGCCACATATGATAAGGCACAGTTTTGCAACTCACTTGCTTGAGGGCGGAGCGGATTTGAGGTCTCTTCAGAAAATGCTCGGTCACAGTGATATCTCTACAACACAGATATATACAAAAGTCTCAATGGATAGACTTCGCAGGGAATATCTTAAGCATCATCCAAGAGCTAAGTAGATGATCCATTATTTTTAAGCCAGACAACCCTCTGGGGAAAAGGGATTTCAATTCCTTCTTCCTTAAAACGTTTGAATATTCTTTTTCTTAGCTCATGCTGTACAGAATACTGATCAACAAATTCCCTCACTTGACAAACAACAGTAAAATCAAGAGAACTTTCACCGAATCCAGGAATAAATCTTACAAATGGTTCAGGTTCGCTGAGTAGCCCTGGAACTTCTTTTGCAGCTTTTTTTATTTCATCAATTAATATTTTTTCAATTTTCTCAGGGTCTGATGAATAGCTAACATTAATTGGAATCAGAAGTGATGTTCTCTTTTCGGGAAGGAAATAATTTACAACTATGCTCTGGGCAAGCTTACTATTCGGAATTATTATCATGTTGTTTGAAAGCATTCTTATTCTTGTTGTTCTCCAAGAGATATCTTCCACATATCCTTCCTGACCTGTTTCAAGACGAACAAAATCTCCAATTCTTACGGATTTCTCAGCCATAATATGAATTCCTGCAAAGAGATTTTCAAGAGTATCCTTAAGAGCAAGGGCAACTGCCAGTCCACCGATCCCGAGTGCAGTAATTAATGGAGCTATGGAAACATCAAAAATATTAAGTATAACTATTAAACCAATTATATAAATTGCACCCTTAAGAATTGTATTCAGCAGTCCAGTTGACGGGACAGATACTGATGTGCGCTGAATGTAATCAGTAAAAAGCCTGCTTACAAGATTTGCACAGGTGACGGTTATTGATAAAATTATCAATACATAAATTGCTTTATTAAAATAGAGAGAATATTTTGAGGAGATTTCTGATACATATAATCCAGTATAAAGTGCTATTCCAGCAGCCCAGAGGATTGAAGGGGTTCTGATTGTTTTAATTATAAGGTCTTCAAGACCTGTTCTTTTCCTTTCAGTCCATCTATGAATGGATTTAAATAAAACTGCTCTAAATGCTAATAAAACTGCCAATGCAAAAAGTGAAATAAGAACAGGTGTTATTATCCTTTCAATTGCCATAAAATTTTATCTTTCAGATACCAAAACTTTTTTAGAAATTGTATATTCTTTCAAAGCTTCGTAAACTTCTTCCTCTGCTACAATGCTTCCTCCAGGTCTTGCATACAGATAAACAGGAGCCATACCATTTACAGCAAGCCTGACATCTTCAACCATCTGTCCGGCATTGAACTCAACAACTATAAAATTCTCAATTTCTTTTGCAAGCTCTTTTAAGGGTTCTTTCGGGAATGGGAATAATGTAATAGGTCTTAAAAGTCCTATTTTAATACCTTCCTGCCTTAATTTTCTTATTGCTGAGATACAGACCCTTGCGGCAGAGCCAAAAGCTACAATAACAGAGTCAGAATCATCAATAAAGTATGTTTCATATTTTACTTCTTTTTCCTTCCACTCTTTATATTTTTCCTGAAGCTTCCAGTTATGCCTTTCAAGCTCGCCCTCACCCAAAAACAGACTCTTTATAACTCTTGGGGGCCTTTGTTTTGCTCCTGTTAATGCCCATGAGGATTTATCAAATATTTTTAATTCAGGCAGTCTTGGCACAACTGGTTCCATCATCTGGGCAATTATTCCGTCTCCTAAGATCATTACAGGAGTTCTCCACTCATCAGCTTTTTCAAATGCTAAAATTGTGTAATCCCAGAATTCCTGTACACTGAATGGAGCATAAACAAGAAGCCTGTAATCACCATGTCCGCCACCTTTCACAGCCTGAAAATAGTCTGCCTGACTACCGGATATATTTCCAAGCCCTGGACCACCTCGCATTATATTCACAATGACTGCAGGAAGTTCTGCTCCCGCAAGATAGGATACTGCTTCCAGTTTTAAACTTATTCCTGGTGAGCTTGAAGAAGTCATTGCTCTAAAACCACAGGCACTGGCACCATAAACCATGTTTATCGCAGCAATTTCACTTTCCGCCTGAATAAATATTCCTCCTACTTCCGGTAATCTTTTTGATAAATATTCAGGGATTTCATTTTGAGGCGTGATAGGGTATCCCGCATAAAATTTTAATCCAGCTTGCACAGCAGCCTCAGCAATTGCCTCGTTTCCTTGCATTAAGAGTTTATTCATTTCAGCCTCCATGAATACATATTTTAAAAAATTTTTTTATTTTAACACATTATTGATATAATGAATTATGAGGCTTAAACCTGCATTGTTATTCATTTTACTGCTTTTAGCAGGATGTGCAACCCTGCCAAAATCTCTTGAGGATATTCCAGCATTAAGAGATGTTTCATTTTCTGCTGTAAAGAATAATCAGGAAAAATATATGGATGCCACTATTTTGTGGGGTGGAAGAATTATAAACTGTGTTAATACCCAGGATGGAACAACTTTTGAAATTCTTTATCTGCCTCTTGACAGAGAAGGTTATCCTGCAGAGAGTGATGCTTCTGAAGGAAGATTTATAGTTGTCTCTAAAAATTTTCTTGACTGTGCAGTTTATGAAAAGGGTAGATATCTAACAGTTGCTGGGAAGTTTAAAGGTTTAAAAGAAGGAAAAATTGACGGAATGTCATACAGTTTTCCATTGCTTGAAGCTCAGGCAACATACCTATGGAAAAGACCAAAGCTATATTATTACAACTGGAGACCTTCAATATGGTTGTGGTATGGCTCTCCCCATTGGTGGTTTGAATACGGTCCATGGTAAGTGAAGTCTCTGTATGGGAAATATAACAATACTGTCTGAAAAAATAGTAGGTAAAATTGCTGCTGGAGAAGTTGTTGAAAGACCAGCCTCTGTAGTTAAGGAACTCCTGGAAAACTCAATAGATGCCCGGGCAAGTTCTGTTTCGGTTTTTATAAAAGAATATGGAATATCAGAGATAAAGGTTATTGATGATGGAGAAGGAATCTACAGGGAAGATGTTCCGATCGCATTTCAGAGGCACGCAACAAGTAAAATAAAAAATGAAGAAGATCTTTTCAGTATTCAAACTCTTGGTTTTCGTGGTGAAGCTCTTTATTCAATCGCTCAGGTAAGCAAATTAAGAATTGTTACCCAGCATAAAGATGAAGATACCGGAACAGAGCTTTATATAATTGGTGGAAAGATTTTTGAAAACAAGCCCGCCTTCACAAAAGGAACTACTGTAGAGGTAATGGATCTCTTTTTTAATACTCCTGTGAGACGCAGTTTTCTAAAGTCTTCCTTTACTGAAAGGGCACATATTATTGAAACTGTTCAGAAATACTGCCTTGCATATCCTGAGATCTCATTTCTTCTTATTATAGATGGACAGGAAATTTTAAATACTCCTCAGGTTAAATCACTTCATGAAAGAATTATTCAGATTTTCGGTGCGGAGTTTGTGGAGAGGCTTAAATTCAGAAAAATTTCAAAAGATGGATATAAAATTGAAATATTTTTAGGTTATGAAGAAATGTTAAGAAAGCAGAAAACAAACCAGTTAATTTTTGTGAATCGAAGACCTGTAAGAGACCCTTTTATAGTGAGCACTATATACAAAGCTCTTCAGATAAAAGAAAATCATCCACAGTTTTTAATTTTTATAACTGCCTCCTCTGAATATATAGATTTTAACATCCATCCTGCAAAGAAAGAAGTAAGATTTCGGGAACAGCAAAAGATTCATCAGCTAATTTTTAAAATGTTGCAGGCGGATTTCATTCAATCAAATGTTTCAGAAAAAATTACTGAATGGAAGTCTGAACCTGAAATGGAAACAATTTTTAACAATCAGGAAATTTTTCAGTCTTTCATTCTTGGTGATTCAATCGTTGTAATTCTGCAATCCGATGGATTGCTCTTTGTTGACTATCATGCTGCACATGAAAGAGTTAATTTTGAAAAAATTTTAAATAAAATAAAGCTACAAATAGTGAAACTCGTCTTTCCCCAGATTATAAATTTAAATACAAATGAATATTTTTTAATTAAAGAAAATCTTCATATCCTTAATGAACTCGGCATAGAGGCTGAAGATTTCGGGAAAAACTCAATAATTGTAAGAGCCATCCCTGATGTTCTTAAAAATTCTGACATTGCAGGAATAATTGAAAGTATTGCAAATACCATTAAAGAAGACACAGTAAAGCCTGATTTTATTGATTTAAAAAAGAAAATCGCAGCAACAGTAGCATGTCACAGTTCATTAAGGTCAGACAATAAAGTTACTCCAGGGGAGCTTAAGATACTTTTAAAGGAACTTGAAAAAACTTCAGACCCTGAACACTGTCCTCATGGCAGACCTCTAAAAAGATTCATTTCTATGAATGAGATAAAAAAATGGTTTTTAAGATAGTTATGTAAACCGTCATAAAGAAATCAGAGACTGTCAAAAAGTTGGCATAGGGATAGTTCTTTTGTGTTATTATTGTTCAAAAAGGGGATGTTAAATTCTGGCATAAACTATGCTAAATATTTTAAATTTAAGAAAAGGGTTAAGGAGGGATGTTTATGGCAGTGGACAAAAAGCCAAAACTAACTGAGGATGAAGAAAAAGAAATTCAAGAGGAGCAAAAGGAAAAACCAAAGAAAAAAATTAAGATTTTACCAATTGTTATTGCATTGGTTGCTTTAGCAGCAGTTGCGGTGGGAGCTTATTTTCTATCACCTGTTTTATTTTCAGGCAAATCAGCAGAATCGGAAAAAGCTACAGAAACAAAAGCAATAGAAGGTGTAAACTTTAGTTTGGAACCATTTGTCGTTAATTTAATGGATCAGGGAGGAACAAAGTATCTCAAGGTTTCTGTACAACTTGAGCTTTCAAATCCAAAGATAAGCGAGAATGCTAAAAACAAAACACCTCAGATAAGGGATGCAATAATAACTCTTCTTACGAACAAAACCTCAGAGGAACTGATAACTCCTGAAGGAAAACTGCTTCTTAAGGATGAGATAAAGCAGAGGGCGAATCAGATTCTCGGAGAAGGTAATGTTATAAATGTTTATCTAACAGATTTTGTGATGCAGTAAAATGTCAGACGAGATTTTATCACAGGAAGAAATTGATGCTTTACTGAAGGGTATAGAAGGGGGAGAAGTTGAAACTGAAACAGCAGAAGCTCCTACAGGGATAAGACCATATGATTTCACAACTCAGGAGAAGATTGTTCGTGGAAAAATGCCAACCCTTGATATTATTAATGAGCGTATTGCAAGAAATTTCAGATTAAACCTTTCAGCAGATCTAAGAAAAGTTGTAGAAGTTATCAATGTTAATGTCAAAATAACAAAATTTTACGACTTCTTACGTTCTGTTCCATTTCCTTCAAGTTTAAATATCATAAAACTTGAACCTCTCAGAGGTTTCAGTCTTGTAGTTTTTGATGCACCCATGATTTTCAATATAATAGAGTTTTATTTTGGTGGAACAGGTAAAAGGCATTACAAGCCAGAAGGAAGGGAGTTCACTTTTATTGAGCAGAGAATGATACATAAGATTGTAATGATGTTTCTTGACTGTATAAATGAGGCTTGGAAACCAATCTTTCCTGTAAAACCGCAGTTTATCAGAAGTGAAATGAATCCACAATTTGTCACAATTGTTACTCCTGTGGATCTGGTTATAGAAACAGAGTTTACTATTGAGGTGGAAACAAGAGAGTGCAAAATTATGGTGTGTATACCTTATGCTTCTGTTGAACCAATAAAGGATAAGCTTTATAGTGCTTTTCTTGCAGACAGGGATGAGATGGATATGAAATGGATAGGAAGGATTATAGCCCAAATAAAAAGCTTAACTGTTCAATTAGAGGCCGTTCTTGGCAAAACAACAATAGATTTTAAAACATTATTAGATCTTAAAGTAGGAGATATTATAACCCTTCAGAAAAGAGTAGAAGAGGATGTTGATGTTATTGTTGAAGGTATTCATAAATTTAAGGGGAAGTTTGGCACTTATAAAGGAAATTATGCTGTAAAGATCACAAAGGAGGCATAAAATGGAAGAGAAAGAAATTCAAGAAAAAGCTGAAGAAGAATCTGAAGAAGAACTTGATATGGCAAAGGCTCTTGAGATGGAAAAAGCAATGAAAGCAGCAGAGGAAGTTCAAACTCCTCAGATGGATGAGTTTACTCCTTCTCAAGAAAAGCCTGCTTTGAGAGATATAAATTTCATTCTTGATATTCCTCTTGAGCTCACAGTTGTCATTGGCAGGGCAAAAGTTATTGTTCAGGAACTTCTTCAGTTAACACAGGGTTCTGTTGTAGCTCTTGAAAAACTTGCTGGTGAACCGATGGAAGTTTATGTTAATGGAAAACTCATTGGTAAGGGAGAGGTTGTTGTGGTAAATGAAAGATTCGGAATAAGACTCACAGATATTATAAGTCCTCAGGAAAGAGTTAAACAGCTTGGATAGGTAAAAAATGGAATATTTAAAGATTATACTTTCCCTGTTGTTAATTATTGCATCCGGTTGTCTTTTATTGAGAGTAATGAAAAATAAGATTAATCCAGGTAAAGGTTTCATCCAGGTGATTTATTACCAGCCAATAGGGTATAAAAAGGGTATAGGAGTAGTAAAAGCTTTTGATGAATATCTTCTTGTTGGGATATCAGAAAACGGAATCAATCTCATAAGTAAACTTGATTATACAAAGATAAAGGCAGTTTTTGAGGATGAATCTTCACAGAAAAAACCTTCATGGCAAAAAATTTTTAAAAGAGGCATATTCAGTCTTCTTTTATTCTTTATTCCTTCAGTATGTTTTTCGGCGCCTCAAGCATCTACTGGGGGTGGATTATTTGGATTTTCCTCAGCTGTTGATCTTGTTGTTTTTATAACACTTCTTAGTTTTCTGCCAGCAATTCTGATTATGATGACATCTTTTACAAGAATTGTAATTGTTCTTTCACTTTTAAGACAGGCACTGGGAACACCTGCTGTGCCCCCAAATCAAGTAATAATAGGGCTTGCACTGTTTCTGACACTTTTCATTATGTCTCCAACTGTTGACAGAGTTTACAATGAAGCATATATCCCACTTTCAAAAAAAGAAATAACAATGCAGGATGCTATAACAAAAGCTTCAATTCCTTTTAAGGAATTCATGTTAAAGCAAACAAGACAGAAAGACCTTGCTCTTTTTCTCAAGCTTTCAAAGGCAGAGGCTAAACCTGAAACTCCTATGGATTTGCCAATGAAGATAGTTGTTCCAGCATTTGCTCTTGGAGAACTCAAAAGAGCATTTGAGATAGGATTTCTAATATTCCTTCCATTTCTTGTTATTGACATCGTTGTTGCAAGTATATTGCTTTCAATGGGAATGTTCATGGTTCCACCTGTGATGATTTCAATGCCATTTAAACTTTTGCTTTTTGTTCTTGTTGATGGATGGCAGTTGATAATCGGCTCACTTGCTGGAGGGTTTAAATGACAGTAGAGTTTTTAAACTATATATCAAAACAAACACTTGAGACAGTTCTTCTTGTTGGCGGTCCTGTGCTTCTTGTAAGTCTTCTTGTTGGTGTGCTGATAGGCTTATTTCAGGCAATAACCCAGCTTCAAGAGATGACAATAAGCTTTGTTCCGAAAGTTATAGCTGTTTTTTTAACACTTCTTATTACTCTTCCATGGATTGTCAATATAATGACGAAGTTTACAAGGGGAATTTTTGAAAATCTTCCTTTGTATGTAAAATAAAATGAATTATTTAGAACTTCTTACAGAAAACCTTTATAAATTTATTCCTGTTTTCATAAGGATTTCAACAATTCTGTTTTTTCTTCCATACATCGGTAGCAGAACAGTACCGATAATGTTCAGGTTCTTTTTTGCCCTTTCTCTGTCCTTTGCAGTAATACCTTTTTTGCCTGATAAAGAAGAAAATCTTTTTATTTCTTTGTTAAATGCAGTAATTTTTGGTCTGGCTATAGGACTAATTACAAGACTAATAATAGCAGCTGTTGAAATAGCATCTCAATGGATGAGTATACATATAGGCTTTACAGTAGCTAATGTTTTTAACCCTCAGTTTGGAGAACTTATGGGTCCACTAAGCATTTTCTATGAAATGTTCACAATAGCTCTTTTTTTCTCTCTTGATCTGCATCTCAGTCTTGTAGAGACTGTCATAAAAACATTTTATATGCCTGCAAAATTAACAATTTTGGGAAATGTTATAGAGTTTTCCTATTTAATGTTTCCACTTGCCCTGAAACTTTCAGCACCTGTGCTACTTGTTCAGGTTCTAATGAATATAGGGCTTGGATTTTTGACAAGAATCATGCCACAGGCAAATGTTTTTTTTGTTGGTTTTCCTCTTTTGCTTGCAACTGGAGTTGCTGTGATGTGGTTGAGCATTCCAATTTTTACAATGGTTCTTTCTAAGGCTTTTTTAAATCTTAAGAATACTTTAATAATGCTTTTAAGGTGAAAAGATGCCAGAGCAACTGCAGGAAAGAACAGAACAGGCTACCCCCAGAAGAAGAGAAAAGGCACGTCAGAAAGGCGAGGTTCCAAGAAGTAGAGAACTTACAGGTATAGCTGGCACATGGATGATTTTTTTATATTTTGTTTTTTCAAAAGAATTTATCACCTCTGCAATACTGCATATAAAAGAATCTCTTATAAGAGTTAAAAATCCAGATTTTATTAGTGGAGCAATCCTTCAGAGCTTAAGACAGGAAATGAAGTGGTTTTTTATTCTATTTGTTCCTGCTGGAGCAGTTCTTGTTTTCGGAGTTTTGCTTGTGCATTTTATTCAAACAGGTTTTCTTTTTACAGGCGCTCCACTGGTGCCTGATTTTTCAAGAATTGATCCAATAAAGGGTATAAAGAGATATTTTTCCCTTAATGCATTATTTGAAACAGTGAAGGGCATTCTTAAAATCCTGGCTCTGGGTTTTGTTATATACATTGTTTTAAAGAAGGATGTCAATATTTTGCCACTTATCATTGATATGGATGTAAAAACCATAACGGATATCAGTTTTCAAAAAATATTTCAGCTTGTTCTTGCATGTCTCATTATGCTTACTGTTTTTGCAGGTATAGATTTTGCTTATCAGAAATGGCAGTATGAGAGGAACTTAAGAATGACAAGACAGGAACTTAAAGAAGAGTTTAAAGAAACAGAGGGTTCTCCACTGGTTAGAGCGAGAATAAGAAGCCTGCAGAGAGAAATGGCTCGTAGAAGAATGATGCAGGAAGTTCCAAAGGCAGATGTTGTCATTACAAATCCTTTACATATTGCTGTATGCATAAAATATGATCCTCAGGAAATGAATGCTCCAGAGGTTGTAGCAAAGGGAGCAAATATTCTTGCTGAAAGAATAAAAGAGGTAGCAAGACATGCAGGAGTTCCAATATATGAGAACAAACCCCTTGCAAGAGCACTTTACAGGATACCAATTGGACAAGAGATACCAGAAACACTTTATAAAGCAGTTGCAACAATTTTAGCAGCAGTTTACAGAATTAAAGGAAGGCAGGTAGCATGAGGTTTCTCAGTTACATAAAAAGCGATGTTCTTATTGCTGTCGGAATTATTGTAATCCTGATATTTATGATTGTTCCCATTCCACCTTTCATGCTTGATCTTTCACTTACAATGAGTATAACTTTTTCAATCCTGATTATTCTTGTTGCATCATATGTGAGAAGACCTCTTGATTTCTCAGTTTTTCCTTCAGTTTTGCTCATTGCCACGCTTTTAAGGCTATCCTTAAATATTGCTTCAACAAGGCTTATTCTCACACGTGGAGAACTCGGGACAGAAGCAGCTGGAAAGGTTATTAAAGCTTTTGGAGAGTTTGTGGTAAGTGGAAACTTTGTGGTCGGTCTGATTATTTTTCTGATTCTTGTAATCATAAACTTTATAGTTATTACTAAGGGCGCAGGTAGAATTGCTGAAGTATCAGCCCGTTTTACACTTGATGCAATGCCAGGCAAGCAGATGAGCATAGATGCAGATCTTAACGCAGGTCTGATAGATGAGAAAGAAGCAAGGCATAGAAGAGAGGAAATAAGCAGGGAGGCAGATTTTTATGGAGCAATGGATGGTGCTTCTAAATTTATTCGTGGAGATGCTATTGCAGCGATAATAATCATGATTATAAACATCATAGGTGGAATTCTTATTGGAGTGCTCCAAAAAGGAATTTCAGTGGCAGATGCTGTCAGAACATATGTAATACTTACTATAGGTGATGGACTGGTAGCACAGATTCCTGCTCTGATAACCTCAACTGCAGCAGGTATTGTTGTAAGCAGGGCAGCAACAGAGTCAAATCTCGGACATGATATTGTTCAGCAGCTTTTTAAAAATCCAAAGACACTTGCTACAGCAGGAGCAGTTTTGCTTCTACTTGGTTTGATACCCGGTTTACCACATCTTCCATTCATAATTATTGCATTAATCTCAGGTGCGATTGCTTACATACTGTTAACAAAAGAAAAGAAGGAGGAGGAGATTCTGCCTCCACCAGAAGAAAAACCTTCTGCAGAACCCCAGCTTGAAAGTCTTTTAAGGGTTGACCCAATTTCTCTTGAAATAGGATACAATCTCATTCCTTTAGTTGAGGGAGAAGGCTCACTTGTTGAAAGAATTCGCTCTTTAAGAAAACAGATAGCAATAGAGATGGGTTATATTATTCCATCAATTCACATAAAGGACAACTTGATGTTAAAACCATCTCAGTACAGTATCCTAATTAAAGGAGTTGAAGTTGCTCGAGCTGAGATAATTCCTGGAAGATTTCTTGCAATTGGTGCTCGTATAGGTGCTGAAATTGAAGGAATACCAACTAAAGATCCAGCATTTGGAGTTGATGCAGTATGGATTGAAGAAAAAGATGTCTCAAAGGCACAGACACTTGGTTTTACTGTTGTTGATGCTCCGTCAGTCATTGTAACGCACCTCAGGGAAATATTGAGAAACTATGGATATGAACTTCTTGGAAAGCAGGAAGTTCAGAGATTGCTTGATAATCTTGCAAAAACTCATCCGAGAGTTGTTGATGATCTTGTTCCAGGTCTATTGAATCTCTCTCAGGTTCAGAAGGTTCTCCAGAATCTTTTAAGAGAGAGGGTTTCCATCAAGGATTTGCAGACGATACTTGAGTGTCTTTCAGAGTATGCAAATATAACAAAGGATCCTGAAATTTTAACAGAATATGTAAGGCAGGCACTGTCAAGACAGATAACAAAGAGTGTTCAGAATCCTGACGGCTCAATATCAGTTATTCTACTTGATCCATCACTTGAAAGAAACTTTGTGGAGTCTTTACAAACAACTCCGCAGGGCACGGTTTTTGCTCCAGATCCTGCATTGATGGAAAAGGTTACTGAAAATATAAAGAGAGTTGCAGATGAAGCAACAATAAAAGGATATCAGCCAGTTTTAATATGTTCTCAGGCAATAAGAAGATTTATAAAGAGGGCAGTAGAAAGAGTGTCTCCCGCACTGCCTGTTATCTCTCCTCAGGAAATATTATCGGGAGTAAAAATATATATGCTTGCTACAGTAAAATCTGATTAGGAGGTAATGGTATGAAAATAAAAAAATTTCAGGGAAAAAGTTTCAAAGAAGTCTTAGAAACAGTTAAAAAGGAAATGGGAGTTGATGCAGTTATTCTTTCAAGCACTGTCCGAAAAGACCAGGTCTCTGGAAGTTCTTATATAGAGATTACAGCAGCACTTGATGAGGCATATGATGGGGCTTTTTTCTTAAACTCTGATGAAAAAAAAGTTTTAGACAGCGGTTTATTTAGTGAGATAGAGAAGTTGAAAGAGGAGATGTGTTTTTTAAGAGAAAGTATAAACACTTTCTTTCCGTGTTTGCAGGATAATTCAAAGAAAGGACTTTACAGTTTTCTTATAAAAAATGGTGTTGATGCCCATCTTGCTCTTTTACTTTTGGAAAGGGCTAATAATATGGATGAACTAAGAGAGTTACTTGAAACTGAGCTAAAAATTAGTAGAACATCTTTTTTTGATGAAAGGGGTTTTGTTTTTTACGGACTTCCAGGAGCAGGAAAAACCACCACAATTTTTAAAATGGCTAAGCTTTTCAGAGAAAGGAAAGAAAAATTTATAATTGTCTCTCTTGATCGCAGGATAAGTTCTGTAGCCCGTATAAAAGAGATGGCATTAAAACTTAAGTGTGATGTAAAGGTGCTTAAAGACTTAAATGAACTTTACAGAATTGTTCACAATAACTCTAACAAGGTAAAATTACTTATTGATACTCCGGGTGACAGCAATATGAAATTTGTTTCTGAATTAAAGGATTTACTTAAAGATTCCTCTGTTAAGAGATGCTACTTAGTGGATGCATCAATGTCAACACAGTCAAGCATTAAAGCCTTTAAAACAGTTGATTTAAAAGCAGTTGACTGCATAGGATTTACAAAACTTGACCTGGCATATCCTTATGGAACAGTTTATAATCTTTCTGTGTTTTCAGGTAAGCCTGTCTGTTTTCTTACATCAGGCAGTTGTGAAAATGGAGCTAAAATTTATTCTCCAGAAGTTATGACTAACCTGATTCTTGGAGGGCTTTGTGAAAATTAATATCCCGAGAATTATAGCTGTTTCAAGTGGAAAAGGAGGTGTTGGAAAAACAAATTTTGTAACAAATATTGCTCTCATTTTCAGTAAGATGCAGAAAAGAGTGCTTCTTATGGATGCTGATGTAGGTTTAAGTAATATTGATATAATGTTTGGTATAGCACCAAAATTTAATATAAAACACCTACTTGCAGGTGAAAAATCAATTAAAGATATCATTGTTAAAACATCAGAGGGCGTTGATATCATTCCTGCAAGTTCAGGAATAAGAGAGCTAACACAGCTTACAGTACAACAGAAGATGAAGATTATACAGGAACTTGAAAGCCTTGACAGTGACTATGATATTTTTCTTATTGATACAGGAGCTGGGATATCGGATAATGTAATTTTTTTCTGTTCTGCTGCCCATGATAATATAATTATTGTAACGCCTGAACCAACATCTATTGCAGATGCATATGCATTAATTAAACTGCTTTATAAAGAACACGGAGAGAGGAATTTTCGCATAATAGTCAATAATGTAAAGAATTTGACAGAAGCAAGAGATACATTCAGGAAACTTTCAATGGTGGCTGAAAGATTTCTCGGTATAAATCTTGACTGGCTTGGAGCACTTCCAGGTGATGAAAAAATAAAGGAAGCCATTGTCTCACAAAAACCTTACATAAATCTTTATCCTTCCTCTGAATTTTCAAAAAAACTTTATGATATCGCAAAACAGATTCTTAAAAGGGAGGTAAATCTTTTAAAAGGAGGGATGCAGTTTTTCCTTAAAAAAGCTTCAGGCTCATAATATGTTTTATTCTGAAGATGAGAAAGAAAGACTTATCAAACAGTTTTTACCAAAAATAAAGCATTATGCTTTAAGATACTATCATATTGTTCAGTCAGTATTAGAACTGCAAGACTTAATCTCTGCTGGAATAAAAGGATTGCTTGAAGCATTGAATAAATACAATCCCTCACTTAATGTTCCTCTTTCTGCTTTTATAGAGCATAGAGTAAGAGGTGCAATTCTTGATGAGATTCGCTCACTTGATTTTTTTTCAAAGGAGTTCCGAAAAAAAATTGAAGATGTAAAAAAAGCTTATAAGGATTTAAAAAATACTGGCAGAGAACCAACAGATGAGGAAATGGCAGCTTACTTGAATATTACTGAGAAGGAACTGATAGAAGTTTATCAGAGTGTAAAAGCTTCTGACATAGTAAGTCTTGATGAGTACATAACCGGACAGAACGGCAGCAAATTAAGCATGTATGAAGTTTTATCCGATGAAAGGAATGTTTTTGAAGAAATAAGACTTCAAGAAGTCTGTGAGAAGTTATCACATGCAATTGATAAACTTTCAGAAACAGAAAAAATTATTATCTCTCTTTATTACTATGAAGAACTAAATATGAAAGAGATTGCTCAAATAATGGGAGTTTCTTTATCCAGAGTGAGTCAGATTCATGGTAAGGCTTTAATAAAACTCAAAAATCTTCTTGAAAGTGAAAAAATCTGATTTGTTATAATAAAAAATGAAAAATTTAAAGAAATTAATTTTAAAATTACTTAGTGATCCAAAGCCTTCAGAGAGAAGAAAGGCTGCAGAGGAGCTTGCTCAGGCTGATGAGAGAGCAGTTTATCCATTAATTAAAGCCCTAAAAGATTCAAATACTGCTGTTCAGGAAGCTGCAACTCAGTCCCTTATTTATATTGGGCTGAAAGACAGCTTGATGTTAAATTCAGGTGAATTTGTTACATATATGGTTATTCCCATTTTAAGAGAGGAAGAAGCTTACCTGAGAAATACAGCAATTTTAATAATAAAGGAAATCGGGCACAAAGCTCCTCATTTAATCACCAAACTTCTTAATGACAAAGACCCTGATATAAGAAAATTTGCTCTTGATTTACTTTCTGAAATAAAAAGGGGATTTAATCCTTCAGTAATATTACCTTTACTGAAAGACAAAAACAGCAATGTGAGGGCATCTGCAGCAAAGGCTATTGGAGAGCTTGGATACAGAGAAGCAATCCCTGCACTTATAGATAGTTTAAAAGATGAAGAATGGGTTGTTTTTTATGTTTTGCATGCACTTGCTCAACTCAAAGCAGAACAAGCTATAAATGCTATAGGAGAACTTCTTTTAAGCACAGACTCCCTTTTAATTAGAGCAGAAGCAATAGAGACATTAGGGAAAATAGGCAGTGAAAAGGTTGCAGAACCTCTATTAAAATATTTCCCTCTTGCAACAAAGGATGAAAAAAAAGAGATCGTTAAAGCTCTTATAGGAATAGGTATAATCCCGGATGGACAGAATTTAAAGGAAGAGATTCTTTCTATTTTTAAAGAACAGGAATGGGATGAAAAGCATATAGCTTTAAAAGGTATAAAGTTAGCAAATCTTACAGAGGCAGTTTCTTTCATTGTAGAAGAAGCTGGAGCTCTTGATCCAGGTTGTTTTGATTATGAAGAAAAAATCCAGGTTTTGCAGGAGACTCTTCTTTCTATTGACTCTGAAGAGGAACTTATATCTTTAATTGAAAAAAACAAACTTAAATATAGAGCAAAAGCCTTTGTTATAGAAACTCTTGGTAAATTAAGAAGTAAAAAAGCCGTCCCAATTCTTATAAAATTTCTTGATGATATAAAAAGAGATATAAGAATAGCCTCTGCAAAAGCACTTGGTGAGATCGGAGACCAGAAAGCTTCACACCCCCTTATAAAAAAGACTATTGAGGATGAGGATGCAAATGTTAGAAAAGCAGCAATACAAGCTTTAGGAATAATAAGAGCTCCGGAAGCTTATAAAGTCCTTATCAAGGCACTTGACAGAGAAATATATCCAGATGTTATTGAAACAATTGTTTCAGCTCTTATATCAATTGATCAGGGAAAATTTTTAAAAAACTTAAAGTCTTATAAAAGAGAGATTAAAAAGGCTCTGGCAGGACTGACTTATTCAATAGATATTTTGAATATACTTGTTCAGTGCGAAGACAGAGAAGTCCAGAAGGCAGCTTTATATGGACTTGGAAGGCTCGCTACAGAAGAGGCTATAAGTAAAATTCTTGAATTTATTAAATCTGAAGACAGAGAATTAAAAAAAGCAGCTATTGTTGCTCTGGGAGAGGCTAATTTTTACTCTGATGAACTATTTCAATGTCTTAAAGACGAAGACCCATGGGTAAGATACTTTGCTGTAAAATCAGTTCATAAAGCTTCCGATCCTCAAATTTTACTGGAAAAGCTTACACCCCTTTTGGATGACCCTTTTCCTCCTGTTGTAATTGCCACTGTAGAGGCTTTATCAGAGATAGTAACTTCTGAGACCAAAGAACTGTTACTTTCAAAAATAAACCATCCTGACAGAACTGTAAGAAAAAAAATAGAAGAGGTTATTCAAAAAATATGAATACTTCTTCACCTTCTTATAAGATGATACCAGATGAAATTTTTGTCCAGTTGAGAGATTTTATTTATGAAAAAACAGGAATATATGTGCCTGACAGTAAGAAATATTTTCTTGAAAATAGGCTGAGCAGAATTTTAAAAGAGAGGAATTTACAGAATTTTGAGGATTACCTTTATTTCTTAAAATACAGTGCAAATAAGCATGATTTATCAAGACTTTTTGACTCAGTTACAACAAAAGAAACATTTTTTTTCAGAGAACCACAGCAGTTTGAGGTATTTATTGATATTCTTCTTCCAGAGATTATAAAAGAAAACTTTCAGAAAGGAAGAAAGGATATAAAAATCTGGTCTGCTGCGTGCTCAACAGGTGAAGAGCCTTACACTATTGCCATGCTTTTGCTTGAAAAATCTGAAGCGGCTTTATTTAAAAAGGAGATATATGCTTCTGATATAAGTGAAAGTGCTTTAATCTCAGCCAGAAGAGGCATTTATAGTGCATACTCTGTAAGAAACATTCCACAGCAGTATTTGGTAAAATATTTTAAAGATTCAGAAGGAGTATATGTTCTTTCAGATACCGTAAAATCAATGGTAAAGTTTATGAATATAAATCTTGTAGATGAGAAAGATGTTAGACAGCTTAAAGGAATTGATATAGTATTCTGCAGGAATGTATTGATATATTTTGATGATAAAGCGAAGAAAAAAGCTGTCTCACTTATTTATGATGTATTAAAACCAGATGGTTATCTTTTTATTGGTACATCAGAAAGTCTGCATAACATTACAAGAGCTTTTCGTCCGATAGTTATAAATAAAGTTGTTGTATACCAGAAAGTTTAGTGGAGGATTTTATGAAGGTACTTGTGGTAGATGATGATAAAACAACGAGAAAAATGTTATCCTTAATTCTTAAAACTAAAGGTTATGAGGTTGTAACAGCTGAAAACGGTATAGAAGCATTGCAGAAATTAGGACTTGAAGAGATTAATCTAATTCTTATAGATATGAATATGCCCTATATGGATGGAATAGAATTCACAAAACAGGTAAGGGCAAATCAGCAGTTTTGCGAAATCCCGATTATTATGATAACAACAGAGGCAGATGAGGAAGAAAGAAAAAGAGCCTATGATGCAGGAGTTGATGACTATCTTATAAAACCTACAAATGCTACTGAGATTAGTGAAAGCATGAAAAAAATAATGAAGAAAATTTTCAGTAAAAATGTTTAGGAGGGGAAAATGTTTAACTATAAGATAAAAATACTTGTAGTTGATGACTTTCCAACAATGCGCAGAATTGTTAAGAATCTTCTTAAACAAATCGGCTTTGAAAATATAGATGAGGCAGAAAATGGAGAGGATGGGTTGAGAAAACTTCGTAGCAGTGAATATGGTCTTGTGGTATCTGACTGGAATATGCCTATCATGGATGGACTTCAGTTTCTAAAATCTATCAGAAGTGATCCGAATTTAAAAGATATACCATTTTTAATGGTAACAGCTGAGGCTGAAAAGGAAAAGGTAGTTGAGGCAATAAAGTCAGGTGTTGATAACTATATAGTTAAGCCATTTACTGGTGAGGTTTTAAAGGAAAAGCTTGAAAAAATTGCTCAGAAAAAACCTTCTCTTAAAGGAGGGTGAAGATGGCTGATGAGATGGATGAGATAATAAATGAGTTTATTGTTGAGGCTGAAGAAATTCTTGAGCAGCTTGATCCTCTTTTTGTAGAACTTGAACACAGAAGGCATGACCCAGACATAATTAATGAAATTTTCAGAGGAATGCATACCCTGAAAGGAGCTGCTGGTTTTTTAGGCTTTCAGGGAGTTGTTGATATTGCTCACAGAGCAGAAACAATTCTAAAGAAAATAAGAGAAGAAGAGATATCACCTACAACTGAAATTACTGATGCGATTCTGAAAGCTACTGACAGTCTTAGGGTTTTAATCTCAAAAATTAAAAATAAAGAAGAAGCAGAAGCAGACCAGTCAATTCTAAAAATGCTTGATGATGCTCTCCAGAAAGCCCTGACACAGAAACCTGAAGAGAAATTTGAAGAAATAACTGTGACTGAAAAACTTGAAATAAAACCTTCAAAACCTGAGGAAATTGCTACTCAAATTCCAAAAGAAAAGGAAGTTGCTACACTAAGGGTTGATGTTGAAAGAATTGATAAGGTAATGGATCTAGCGGGAGAGATAGTTCTTGCACGTAACAGACTTCTGAATTTGGCTGCCAAACTTGAATCAAAATATGGAGGTGATGATCATGTTGAAGGACTTGTTGAAAGTGTGAGTTTTCTTGACAGAGTCACATCTGACCTTCAGCTTGCAGTGATGAAAATGAGGATGCAGCCACTTCAGAAGGTTTTTGTAAAGTTTCCAAGAATGGTCAGAGACCTTGCAAAAGCACTTGGTAAAGAAGTTGACCTTGAAATAATTGGTGAGGATACAGAGGTTGATAAATCAGTTATTGAGCATATTGGAGACCCTCTTGTTCACATAATAAGGAATTCAATAGACCATGGAATAGAGTTTTCAGAAGAAAGGATTTCAAAGGGTAAATCTCAAAAAGGCAAAATTGTAATAAATGCATATCAGAAAGGAACTCAAATTGTTATAGACATATCTGATGATGGAAAAGGTATAGACATTGAGGCTATTAAGGCAAAGGCAATAACAAGAGGACTCGTTACTGTTGAGGAAGCTGAAAAAATGTCAGATGATGCAATAATAAATTTAATTTTTCTGCCAGGCTTTTCAACAAAAGATATCTCAACAGAACTGAGTGGCAGAGGAGTTGGGATGGATGTTGTTAAATCAAATGTTGCAAAACTTAATGGTTATGTTGAAATATTCACAGAAAAGGACAGGGGAACAACCTTCAGGATAAGTCTGCCACTTACATTAGCAATAATTCAGGCAATGATGATTCAGGTAGGAGATGAAATATATGCCATACCACAATCCATGATAGAGGAAACATTGAGAGTTAGCATAAATGAAATAAAAGAAGTAACTGGTCAGAAAGTTTTGACTGTGAGAGAAAAAGTTTTGCCTCTTTTCATACTGAATGAAATTTTAGGAATTCCCAGACATGCAGAGTCTCAAAAAAGATATATTCTCGTTGCATCTGTAGGAGAAAAAAGATTCTGTATCTCTGTTGATTCTGTTTTAGGGCAGGAAGAGATTGTAATAAAAACAATAAACGGGATAGATTCTGAGGAATGTGGAATAATGGGAGCTACAATCACAGGAGATGGCAAAGTTGTTTTAATACTTGATCTTGCTGTGATTTCAAGAAAAGTTTTAACTGTAAAATAAATTTTAAGGAGTGTGAAATGAAACAATACATTGGTTTTATTCTTGAGGAGAATGAATATACTGTACCGATACTGAAGGTGCAGGAAATAATCAAAATACCTCAAATTACAAAAATGCCCGGTGTTCCGCATTATATTGAAGGCATTACAAATCTTAGAGGCAGGGTAATTCCTGTTGTGAATTTAAAAAAAATTCTTGGAATTCCTGAAGTTAACTCCGGCAGTAAAGTAATTGTTGTTTCTTCAGGTAGAATAACATTTGGTGCACTGGTTGATGATATTACCGGAGTTGTAAATATAGATGATTCTCAGGTAGAACCTGCTCAGGAATTAATACAACAGGGGCAGAATCAGGTAGAAGGAGTTGCCCGCTTGGGAGACAAATTGCTTGTTTTGCTTGATACAAAAAAACTGATTCCTTCTGAAGACCAGAGCCTTTTTGAAGAAGAGATAGTAGAGGTTCATGATGAAGGAGACAAAATTGAAGTGGTAAAAAAAGTTAGCGGTATTGCAGGAGAAGTAACAGTAACTGAAGTTATAGATCCTGTAAAATTTTATGAACAAAAGGGAATAACAAAGGATGATCCCAAATATGTTCTACTTGAGGAAATAACCAATTTTATGAATGCAGTTGCACAGGGAGATTATGAACAAGCAAATAAAATAATGAATAGCATAATTCAGAAAAGTCAGAGTGATTTATTCAACGAGGTAGGGAAAGTGGCACGAAAACTGCATGATTCATTAAAGAGTTTTAGAGAAGCAATTGATCCAAGATTAAAAGAAATAGCCACCGAACATATGCCAAGAGCAGTTGATCAGCTTCAGATGGTAATTGACAAAACAGAGGAAGCAGCCAATAAAACAATGGAAATTGTTGAAAAATATATTTTAAAAATGGATGATCTTGCAAATCATATAAGAGGGCTTCAAGGACCTGCAGAAAGCGTAGAATTCCTTAGAAAATTTAAAAATTCTCTTGAAGATGATTTAACAGAGATTATTACAACTCAGTCTTTTCAGGATCTGACAGGCCAGGTTCTTAAAAAAGTAATTACTCTTGTAGGAGACCTTGAGATTGAACTTATTCGTCTTATAACAACCTTTGGATTGAAAATTGAGGAAAAGGAAGTGGCAAAAAGGGATGTTGAAAAAGTAACACAGGAAGATGTTGATGAATTGCTTAAGGAATTCGGTTTTTAGGAGTTTTTATGATCAGGGTTTTGGTTGTAGATGACTCGGCTTTTATGAGAAAAGCTATTACATCAATGCTTCAGGAAGACCCTGAAATTAAAGTTATTGGTACAGCAAGGGATGGCGTTGAAGCAGTAGAGCTTACCGAGAAACTTAAACCTGATATTGTTACAATGGATGTTGAAATGCCCAAAATGGATGGAATATCAGCATTAAAAGAAATAATGCATAAGTATCCTGTTCCTGTTCTCATGGTCAGCTCTCTTACAACAGAGGGAGCAAAGGTCACACTTGAAGCCCTTGAACTTGGTGCTGTGGATTTTATACCGAAAAATCTTGCAGAGCTTTCAGTTAATATAGTTAAAATTAAAGGAATACTTCTTGAAAAGATAAAAACAATTGCCAGAAGAGGAATTATCAAAAGAAGACCTCCATTGAAGGAAAGAAAGGTTGAGACCCCAGGAGTGGAGATACCAAAAATTAGAATTACTGGGGAAAGAAAAGTTGGAATAGTCTCAATAGGAACATCAACGGGAGGGCCAAAGGCACTTCAGGAAATAATTCCTAAATTACCAAAGGGCTTTCCTGTAGCAGTAGTAGTGGCACAGCATATGCCACCTAATTTTACAAAAGCTTTTGCAGAAAGACTTGATCAGTTAAGTCAGATTTCAGTTAAAGAAGCTGAAGAGGGAGAGAGCCTGAAACCGGGTATTGTTTATATTGCTCCTGGCAGGGGCCATATGAGAATTAAAAGAAAAGGCATAGAAACCTATGTCAATATTTCTGAAGACAAGGAAGAGTTTATATATCGTCCAAGTGTAGATATCCTAATGAGTTCTGTTGCAGAATGCTTTCCTGGAAGAACCCTCGGAGTAATTCTTACAGGGATGGGAACAGATGGAGCACAGGGATGCAGAAAAATCAAGGAAACAGGCGGTAGAGTATTTGCCCAGAGTGAAGATACTTGCGTGGTGTATGGCATGCCTAAAGCTGTTGTTGAAGCCGGACTTGCTGATAAAGTTGTTCCACTTGAAGAAATGGCAGGTGAAATTATAAATGCTGTATAGGAGTGATTTTTGAACGAAGACATCATTGAAAGGATAATCCTTAAAACTGTTGATATACCCTCCCTGCCTCCAATTGCTATGAAAGTTATGAGCCTTATTGAGGATGATTACGCATCCTTAAGAGCTCTTGAAGATATAATTTCACGTGATCAGGGTTTTGCAACAAGACTTTTAAGAATTGCAAACTCTCCTTTTTATGGTCTTGACAGAAAAATAGATAGTATTTCACAGGCAATACTTATAATAGGTTTTGAAACCCTGAAATCACTTGTGGTTGCTACATCATTAAGAGATCTGCACAGAAAATTTGGTGTTTTTGAACAGAGGCTATGGGAACATAGTCTCGGAGTTGCTCTCTGTTCAAGTCTTCTTGCAATGATTACCAATTTTGCAACTCCTGAGGAGGCTCTGGTATGTGGTCTTGTACATGATGTTGGTAAAACAGTTATAAACAACACCATGCCAGAGATTTATGTTCAGGTTTATGAAAGAGTATCCAAAGAGAAACGTCCTGTAATTGAGATTGAGGATGAGGTAATAGGGTTTAATCATACAATTATTGGTAATCTTATTGCAAAAAAATGGAAACTTCCAGAAAAATTAGAAATGGTTATAACATATCATCATACCTTTCCATATCCAGATTATGAAGATCAGGCATTTGCTGATATATGCACCATCGTGAGGGTTGCTGACCAGATATGTCTAAGTCTGGGGATAGGTTTAAAAGAACCACTGGAGATTAATGTGGATTATGAATATCTTAATTTAAAAGAAGAAGCTTTAAATGAGATCACAGGATTATTTAAAATAAAATTTGAAAAACAAAAGGAATTTTTATTGAGCTAATGGCTGATGAAGACAGAATAGATCCATTGGGAGTATACAGAGCAATAAGGCCTGTAAGAGAGGGTTCAGTTTTTGCAAAATACAGACTCAGAAAAAAACCTAAAAAGAAGGAAGAAAAATCAGAAAGAAAAACTTCTGGGGCAGAGGAGAAAACTTCAGAACATAGAGTAGATATAGAAGTATAAAATTCCACCAAGGAATTTTTTTCCTACCTTTAGTGAAAACATTTATTTAAAAAAACAACTTTTTAATCTATCATATTCTGGCATAAAGATTGCTTCTATGAAGATCAGAAATGTACAAGGGCATTTATATAACAATGACAGGAATGCTTATGAGGGAAAATGAGCTTTCCGCTGTAGCAAATAATCTTGCTAATATTAATACAACAGGTTTTAAAAGACTGTCATTTGCAAGCAGGCTATATCCGCTTCTTTCAGGAAGACCGCCTCAGCCACAGGCTATTTATCAGGATGCAAGAGCCCAAACTTTTTTTGGCAGTCAATACATTGATTTTTCTCAAGGTGTTTTAAGAAAAACTGATAATCCATTTGATTTTGCTATACAGGGAGAAGGATTTTTTGCAGTAACCCGTGGTAATAAAATTTTATATACAAGGGAGGGTTCATTTACAAGAGATAAAGAAAATTATCTTACAACCCAATCAGGCTTAAAGGTTCTTGATGAAAATAACAATCCTATAATAATAGAAGGAACAAAAATAGAAGTTGGAAGGGATGGAACAATTTTTGTTGATGGTAATCCAACTACAAGAATTAAACTTGTAAAACTAAATAAATTAAGATATTTCGGGCAGTCTCTTTATGAAGGAGATGAAACAGGACTAGCAACTGGTCAAATTATTCAGGGATGGATTGAGTCATCAAATGTAAATCCTGTTAATGAGCTTGTTCAAATGATTCAGGCAATGAGAAATTTTGACTTAACCCAGAGAGTGACTGTTAATTTTTCCGAGCTTGCTCAGAGAGCAATAAATGAAATTGCAAGAATATAAAGGAGGGAAACTATGTTAAGGTCTCTTTTTACAGCAGCAACTGGCATGTATGCACAGCAGTTAAATGTTGATGTAATTGCTCATAATCTTGCAAATGTTAATACTACAGGATTTAAAAAAGGTAGAACTGAGTTTCAGGACCTGATTTATCAGAATATTATAAATCCTGGAGCACCATCTGATGATGGAACTCAGTACCCCACTGGAATTCAGGTTGGACTCGGTGTAAGACCTGTTGCAGTTGCAAAGTTTTTTACTCCAGGTGATCTCTTGAATACCGGTAACGATCTTGATCTGGCAATTGATGGAGACGGATTTTTTCAGGTAACCCTGCCAGATGGAACAATTGCTTACACCAGAGCTGGCAACTTCAGAATTGACAAAGACGGAAGAATTGTTACCAATGATGGATATCCTCTTGAGCCAGGGATTACTGTGCCATCAGATGCTTTAAAAATAACAGTAGCTGCAAATGGAACAGTTACAGTGCTTCAGCCAGGAACTGTTGCTCCTGTTGAGATAGGAACAATTGAGCTTGCAAGATTTATAAATCCGGGAGGACTTCAGGCAGCAGGCAAAAATCTTTTTCTTGAGACAGATGCATCCGGAACACCGACAACAGGAACTCCCGGAACAGAAGGAAGGGGGACAATTGTTCAGGGATTTCTTGAAATGTCAAATGTGAACATTGTTGAAGAACTTGCCAACCTTATAATTGCTCAAAGAGCCTTTGATATCAACTCAAGAGCTGTTCAGACCTCGGATGAGATGTTACAAACAGTATCAGGACTTAAGAGGTAAAAATGAAAGGTATTATTTATCTGCTTCCGGTATTGCTGATAACTTTGTTTTTTTCATTAAGTTTAGGATTTGATAAATCTATTCTATCAGAAATCCTTACAGAAGAGATTAAAAAATCAGCAATTGATAAAGAAGTTCAGGTTGGACAGATAAAATTTATAGGTTTGGCACTTTCGGCTTCACCTCAGGAAAATGCTTCGCATTTTGAGCCAAAGGGTAACTGCATTCCTGAAAATTTAAAAATTCGGGAAATAAAAAGACCAAGCTCTATTGAATTCACCTTTTATTGTGGCAGAAGTCTTTACAGAGCAATTGCAAATTATGAGGTTCTGATACCACTGTATATTACACAGAGAAATCTCAGAAGAGGTGATAAAATCAATGAAGAGGACATTATTGAGATAAAACATTCACTTAGCAGAATTCCCTCAGGAGCTCTGACAGATAAAAATTCAATCATTGGTAAAATTGTGAAAAGGACTGTTGCGAAGGGTGTAATACTCAAAGAGGAGCATATTTATCATGGGATACCTGTTAAAAAGGGAAGCAGGGTAAGTTTAATAATAAATGCAGGACATGTAATGGTAATCACAGAAGGAATTCTTAAATCTGACGCAACTGTTGGAGGAAATGTGCGTGTACAGTGTTTTCATACAGGTAAGGAAGTTGAAGGTAAATTAATAGATAAAGACAAAGTGAGGGTATCATTATGAAAGTACTTTTATTGATTTTAATTCTTTTATGTCTAATATGTCTAACAGCATGCTCTGAACTCAGTGAAGTAAGAGATATCAAAAATGCAGGAATGCCGCCAAAATACTATCTTGAACCTGCACAAAAACAAACAGTAGCAGAAGGTTCGCTATGGAAAGACAGAGCCTCTCTTTTTGAAGATAGAAAAGCAAGAAGAGTAAATGATCTCGTAACAATTATAATAAGTGAGTCAACATCAGCCATGAAGACAGCTTCAACCTCTGCTTCAAGGGAATCAACAGCTGATTACGGACTTGACACATTTTTCGGAATGAATACTGATTTCAATATCCATAAACTTCCAATTATAAATGGTCTTTACAGAGGAACCAATATATTTTCTCCTTCTGCCCAGGGCTCTGCGGAAAGTAAGTTCAAAGGTCAGGGAGATACAGCCAGAACAGGAAAAATCACAGGAACAATAACGGCTAAAGTGGTTGAAGTGTTACCTAATGGAAATCTTGTTATAGAGTCTCGCAAGGAAGTTATTGTTAATAATGAGAAGGAGATACTTGTTTTAAGAGGAATTATAAGACCTGATGACATATCTCCAGGCAATACAATTCCAAGTCAGTATGTAGCAGATGCTCAGATATATCTTGTTGGAGAAGGAACACTTGGAGACAAGCAGTCTCAGGGCTGGCTTGTAAGGTTTCTTGATAAAATATGGCCCTTTTAATGGAGGAAGGGTATGAAATATAAAAATCAATTTTTACCTGTCATTCTGAGCGTAGCGAAGAATCTCCTCCTTATATTTTCCCTCCTCCTTTTTTCATCCAATGCCTTTGCTGAAAGAATAAAAGACATAGCAAACTGGGCAGGAGTTAGAGATAATCAGCTTGTTGGTTACGGACTTGTTGTTGGTTTAAATGGAACAGGAGATAAGGATGGTACATATCTTTATCAACCAATAGCAAATATGCTCAGCAGAATGGGTGTCACAATAAATGTGAGGGATCTTAAGGGTAAAGTAAAAAATGTTGCTGCTGTAATGGTTACTGCAAAACTTCCAACAAATGTAAAGCCGGGATCAAAAATAGATGTTCAGGTTTCATCAATTGGTGATGCAAAGAGCCTTCAGGGAGGCACTCTTTTACTTACACCACTTGTAGGTGCTGATGGAGAAGTTTATGCTCTGGCACAGGGTCCTGTTTCTATTGGTGGATTCATAGCAGCTGGGAGAGCTGCTCAGGCTATAAAAAATCATCAGAATGTTGGGTACATTCCTGAAGGTGCGGTTGTTGAAAAAGCAGTTCCTGTTAACCTGAATGCAAAAAGTGAACTTCAGCTTCTTCTTCAATTTCCAGATATAATCACAGCAAAAAATATATCTGAAAAAATAAATGAAACATTTAAATCAGAAATTGCAAAAACTATAGATCCTTCAACCATTTCAATCAATGTTCCTTCAATATACAGAGGGAATGTAGTTGATTTTATGGCAGAAATTGAAAAAATTGAAGTCATAACTGATCAGCCAGCCCGTGTTGTAATAAATGAAAGAACAGGAACAGTTGTTATAGGCTCACATGTTAGAATCGCTCCGGCTGCTCTGGCTCATGGAGCATTGACAATTACAATAAAGGAAATGCCCGAGGTTGTTCAACCACCACCTTTAGCTCCTGAAAAGGCAAAAGCAGAGGTCGTCCCGAGAACAGAACTTAAAGTTGAGGAAAAACAGGCAGCCTTAGTTGAGGTTAAAGGTTCAACAGTTGGAGAACTTGTTAAGGCATTAAATGCTTTGGGAGTTACTCCAAAGGATTTAATCTCAATACTTCAGTCACTTAAAACAGCAGGGGCTTTAAAGGCAGATCTGATTATAATGTGAGATTAAAATGATTGAAAAAATATCAAATAACTCAGTTTCGCACACACAGAATAATGAATCAGTAGTCAGACAGACAAAGGAGCTGTCAAAGAAAATTGAGACAGTTTTTCTTACAGAAATGTTAAAGATAATGCTTGCTGATACATCATTATCAAAGGATAGAACTCTTTCAACATACATGACTATTTTGATACCTGAACTGGCTGAAATGTTATCTCAAAGAGAAATTGGATTGGGAAAGTTTTTAACTGAAAATGAAAAGATTGAATTAAAACAGGAAAACAACACAGAGGAAAACACTAACTTGGGGAAAATATCACTACCTGTCAGTGGCATGGTAACCTCTACATTTGGTTTAAGGATTGATCCGATTGATGGAAAGCTTAGACATCACAATGGAGTGGATATAGCTGTGGCAGAGGGAACTGAAATAAAACCAGTTCTTGCAGGTAGGGTTATTTATTCAGGCAAAACCACTGGATATGGAAACTGTGTTATAATTGAACATGAAAACGGGATTCAGACAGTTTATGCTCATAATTCAAAAAATCTTGTAAATACTGGTAATACAGTGACTGAAAATACTGTTATCGCTCTTTCAGGTTCAACAGGAAGAACAACAGGTCCACATCTTCATTTTGAGCTGAGAATAAATGGTAAACCTGTTGATCCTTTAGCAATGGTAAATAATCTAAAAAAATCTCCGATTTTTTAAAAAAAAGGAGGTGTTTTCAAATGATAGGAGGACCAACAAGAATAGATGGAGTTTCACCAAATTCTCAACTTTCACCAGAAAAATCTCATGGAAAATCTCCTGAAAAAACAGAGGAGGTTTTAACAAAGGATCAGGTGACTGTATCAGAGACAGCAAAGCAAATCTCAAGGCTAACTGTGGAAGTAAGCAATATCCCGGACATAAGAGCTGATAAAGTAGAAGAACTGAAAAATGCAATAAATGCAGGAACCTATGAAGTCAGAGGAAGTGAGATTGCTGGGAAGATAATCAAGGAGGCATTAATTGACAAACTTGCATAAGGAACTTGTAAAAATTCTCAAAGAAGAAAAAGATTTGCTTACTGATCTTTACAAGATTGTTTCAGAGGAACGTGATCTCATTGTTGGGTTGAAATCTTCAGAACTTGAAAGAATATTAACAGTTAAAGAAGCAACAATAATGAAGCTTTCTCTCTGGGAAAAGGAAAGAGAAAAACTTTTATCAGAACATGAATTAAAAGGCAAGTCTCTTTCATTTATTCTTAGCATAAATCCGGAAGATAATGATTCTACAGAGGTCTTAGAACTTAGAGAGCTTTATGAAAGCATGAAAACCCTGCTTGAATCCATCTCAGAAATTCAAAAAATAAATGAACAGCTAATCGACCGCTCAATTAATTATGTTGGAACAGCACTTAGGTTTCTTGAAAGCTTTGGGATATTTCCAAAACAGAGTCTTTCAAAGGAGGCATAAATGGGACTGACAGCTATTTTTGATATTGGAAAGTCTGGTGTTTTATCCTATCAGAAAGCTCTTGAGGTTGTATCCCATAACATAGCAAATGCTGCAACTGAAGGATATACAAGACAGGATGTCATTTTTCAGAATATGCCGTCTGGAGTAACAAGTGCCAGAGGTGTATCTGGCAGGGGAGTGAGTCTTGCTGATATTAGAAGAATGTACGATGCGTTCTTAGAGCTTCAGCTTAAAACAGAAAGCTCAAGACTCGCATACTGGAATGTTTTGCAGAAAGGACTTGTCAGAGTAGAAAATATATTTAATGATGCATCCGATGTTGCTTTAAGTAATACAATAAATGATTTCTTCAACGCATGGCAGGAACTGAGTCAGAATCCTGCAGGTACTGCTGAGCGGAGTTTACTTCTTGCTAAGGCAGAATATCTTGCTGACAGAATTAATATTTCTTATAAATCTTTGATTGATGAAAGACAGGAACTTTATGTGGATTCCCAGAACCTTGTTGCTGAGATAAATAAATATCTTGATCAGATAAATGAACTCAATGAAAAGATTGCTGCAAGCCCGGGTGCTCTTGATACTAAAGATCTCAGAGAAAATCTCGTAAAAAAGCTAAATGATATTGTTCAGATCAGTTACTTTGAGGATATTTCTGGAAGGTACACAATTTTACTCGGTGGGATGCCGCTTGTTGATGGCGGAAAGGTTTATTATTTAAATGTGAAGCTTGACAGTAATCAGAATATGCAGTTTAATCTTGAGAGTATCTCAACTACCATTGATGTTACATCGCTCATTCAGGGCGGAAAACTTAAGGCAGATAAGGATTTAAGAGATACTTTAATCCCAAACTACATGAATAAGTTAAACATGTTTGTATTTGACTTCACAGAGGCTATGAATCAGGTTCACAGACAGGGATATGGATTAGATGGTTCTACGGGAGAGAATTTTTTCAATAAGCTTTATGATATAGATATAGATGCTGGTTCATTTGGTGATATTATTTATAAAATGACAGATACAAATACATATACTTATGATGAATACAGAATTCAGTTTGATGGAACTAATTGGGCAGTAACTGATAATACAACAGGTTCTTCTTTTACTCCTACAGTAACTTCATGGACAGAAGGAACAGACACATACTATAAGTTAAGTTTTAATGACATGGAGATAACCTTGAAAAATCCATCAAACAACCTTGATTTCACTTTTCAGATAAAAGCAAACACAGCTATTTATTTTGGGGTTTCAATTACAGATACAGATAAGATTGCAGCGGCAGGTAAGAATCCATTAACTGTTTCTGGTCCAATGGACAATGAAAATGCAAGGGCAATTTATGGTTTACTTGACGATAAGATAATAGGCAGTTCAAAACCTATAGATTATTACAGAACTATTGTTTCTGAAATCGGTGTCTACTCCTCAAGCACACAAACACAGAAAAGTTTTCAGGAAGCCCTTGTTGAGGAAATTAAAAAACTCAGACAGGATGCTTCAGGTGTGAGTCTTGATGAAGAAGCAGTAAATCTCATCAAGTTTCAGAAAATGTATGAAGCATCTGCTCGTGTAATAAGGGTTGCTGATGAGATTCTTTCAACCATTTTTGAAATGGTAGGGTAAACAGAAATGAAGGTTACAACAGGTTTTTTTTATGAAACATTTTTAAGAGACCTTAACAGGCAGATTGAGGCAATGTATAAAGCTCAGAGACAGCTTGCAACGGGTAAAAGAGTGCTTTCACCTGGAGATGATCCAGTCGGTATCGCAAGAATCATAAAATATAAAGTAGATCTTTCTGCTCTGAGTGAATACAAAAGAGCGAACAATACTGCCAAGCTTTATAATTCTTCTATAGAAAACAATATAGAAAACTTGAAAAATATTGTTGTAAAAGCAAAACAGCTTGCTGTTCAGGGCTCAAGCGATACCCTTTCACCAACTGACAGACTCGCACTTGCAAAGGAAGTTGAGTCATTGATTCAGCGAAGCATTGAAACAGTTAATACAAAAATATCTGAGAGGTATATTTTTGGAGGCTATAAAACAGACTCTCCTCCTGTTAATCCTTTAACAGGACTCTATGAGTCAGATACTAACATTCAGTATCTTGATATAAGTTTTTTCCTTTATGTTGAAGTAAACTTACCAGCAACGGAGTTTTTTACCTATGAAGTAGACCCCGCAGATCCAGACAGGTCTTTAAAGGTTTTCACTCCCTATAATTACAATTTTACTGGAAACTCAAATGCACCTTATGATGCAGACCCCCTTGGAGCCTTACTTATGCCACAGCCTTCAGGAGGAGCTATAACAAACCCTAATGATACTTTTACAGCAAACGGAGGAACTCTTACAATTAAGCTTGGCGATAATGAATCAGTAGATGTTACAATTGATCCTAATTCATCTTTAAATAATATAAGAGATGCAATAAACAATAATCCCCATGCTTCCAACTATGTTAAGGCATGGGTTGTAAATGTAAAGAAAAATTCTACTGATCCCGATGATTACCGCCTTGTAATAGGAAGCGTTCCCAATGGTAAATCTGACATGATAAGAATTGATGTAACAACAACTGATGCATCAGGTACCGGACTTAATCTTTTAGCCTACAATCCGGAATCTGGAAATGTTTCAATGAGTTTTCAAGAAAATATAAACGGATATAACTATATAACTGATCCGACCGATCCTAATTATTATAGCTTCAACAATAATTATCTCAATGAAAACTACTACTTAAGGGCACTTCATTTTCTTAAAGTTGCCCTTGAAAACAATGATCAGGGAAGAATTCAGAAAGCAGTTGGCTATTTTGATAAAATTGCAGACAATCTTTACAGACAGCAGTCAATTATCGGTGCGAGGCTTAACAAAATTGAAAGTATATCAGATTATAATCTTGAAGCCGAGACCAATACAAATCAGGCTCTCTCAGATGAACAAAATGCAGATGCTTTGCAAATTATATCAGAACTTAATCAGAGGTTGACAGTACTGCAGGCATTAAGGGTTACCCTTACAGATTTCTTCCGCGTTACTCTTTTTGACTTTCTGAGGTAGGGGTGTTAGTTTTAACGAGGAAATCAGGACAGTCAATAAGAATTGGAGATGATATAGTTGTCAAGATTATAGATATTGATGGTTCTCAGGTCAAAATTGGCATAGAAGCACCAAAGGGAATTCCAATTTTCAGGGAAGAACTCTATGAAAAACTGAAAGAAAGTAATATAGAAGCATTAAAATCTTCAAAGGAATTAAAAGCGGAGGATTTGATGAAGTGGTAAAAATTCAGACTTTACGATTTGGCGAACTTGTGATTGATGAAAATGAAATAATTAATTTTCCATACGGAATTCCCGGAATACCCTTTGAAAGATTTATTATCAGAGAATGCCTTGATCCTGTAAAATGGCTCATTTCAGTTGATGATCCTGATGTAGCAATGCTTATTGTTTCTCCCTTTAAATTTTTCCCAACCTATGGGTTTGAGCTGAGTAATGAAATTTCTTTCATATTACAGGCAGAAAGTGAAGAAGATCTTGAAATTTATGTTGCATTGCTTAAACACAATGATGGAGTCGCAGCAAATCTGAAATCTCCCTTTGTGATAAATAAAAATAAAAA
>Ga0136652_1000175_pt1 | contig 35611 bp, 35 predicted proteins | sample ConPoolayeEmetaG_FD_94864 | JGI IMG/M metagenome (GOLD analysis project Ga0136652, IMG submission 94864) | Hot spring microbial mat communities from California, USA to study Microbial Dark Matter (Phase II) - Cone Pool mat layer E metaG... ...
GTCCAAGTCTATATCAGAAAGGTCCTGCTTTGCCTCTTCCCACTGGCTACCATCCTCTCTTTACCCCACTTTTTGTCATAGAGCCACCTCTCCATCTGTGTTATAATAAAAAGTAAAAATTGCCGGCAGCGGAGGAAAGATGAAGAAGTCATTTGTCCTTTTGTTTATCGCGTTCTTATTCGGGCCGGGCTGCAGGTTCAACATCGATATCCTGGGCCGCCCGGCGATCGAGGAAGTCACTCTCCTCAAAAGCCCGGCCCGGGAGAAAATCCTGGTCATCGACATCGAAGGGATGATCATGACGTCGGGCGGAGATTCCCTGTTCAATCGCGAAGGCGATGTCCTTTCCCGGGTTTATTTGCGGCTTCAGAAAGCCGCCGAGGATCGGCTTGTTCGGGGCGTGATTCTGCGGCTCGACACTCCCGGAGGCGACGTCACCTCGAGCGATATCCTTTACCATGAGATCCTCAAGTTTAAGAAAAAGACCGGTCTTCCCGTCGTCGCCCTGATGATGGGCGTGGCGGCTTCAGGGGGTTATTACGCCGCCTCGGCCTGCGACGCCATCGTCGCTCATCCCTCGACGATCACCGGAAGCATCGGCGTGATCTCCGTTTTCCCCAACGTTTCCGGCCTCCTGGCCAAGGTCGGTCTGGAAATGAAAGTCATCAAGTCCGGCGATCTCAAAGACGCGGGAAGCCCGTTTCGGGAGATGAGCCCGGAAGAGCGACAGGTGTTCCAACGAATGATCGATGAGTTTTACCGGGATTTCCTTGATGTCGTCTATGAGAACCGGAAGGACCATCTTTCGATGGACGAACTCCGGGCGATCGCCGACGGACGGGTTTATACGGCGGAACAGGCGCTTGAACTCCGGCTGATCGACGAGATCGGCTATTTCGACCAGGCTCTGGCCCGAGTTCAGTCCCTCGCCTCGCTCAAGGCAGCAAGGGTCATCGCCTATACCTACTATCCCGGCCGGCAGACGAACCTCTATGCCGCCGCTCCGGGAAGTCCGGCGCGCTGGCCGGTGAAGAAGCTCGAGGATTTGCTGCCGGAGCTTCGAGCCGGATTCTATTACCTTTGGCTCCCCGAGATTGAAGTCCCCTGATCTCGAGATCACCCGGGGGTTTTGATCGCGATCTCAAAAGCCGGCGGGTGCAGGATGTGAAGCTTAACCGTGCAGCGGTCGACCGCCCGGACGATCGCCTTCCGGTATTTCTCCGGGAAATCGGCCGGAAGGTCAAGCTCGATCGAAATCTTGCCGATCATCTTGGTTTCCGGGTTCTTCTCCATTCGCATGGTCACGCCCGCCCGCTCGACCGGAATTTCCCGTTCCTTGCAGAAGGCAAGGGCATAATAACCGGCGCAGGTCGCCAGCGAAGCCAGGAAAAGGTCGAACGGCGCCGGCGCGCTCCCTTCGCCTCCCTCGTGCACAGGCTGGTCGGTCCTAATGACGAAGCCCTTGTATTCCGCGTCCACCCGGAATCCGCCCGGGAAAGAGACCCTGATTTCCGATAGGCTCATCTTCGACTCCTTTCCGGGCGTTTGATCTCTCGGCGGAGAAATCGCACCCGTCGGTTTTTAAGTTTATTAATTTTATAGGATTACTAAAGAATTTTCAATGCCCCCCGGCCCCCCAACGAACGGCTCTCCGTGGCAAGCCACAGAGCATATTCGCCGCTCGTCGAAATCTCCGAATGGATGGTCGAGATGTGCGGATTCAAGAGAAAAGGGCCAGGAGAAGCCGTCGGTCCCGGTCCGTCATCGCCAGACGGCCGAAGAGATCGCGGATCATTTCGCTTGTGTGGCGCCTGTTCGCCGGCTGGATGAAGCCCCGGTTTTCGAGCTTCGCGAGAATCCGGTCGATGCATTTCTGCTGTTCCCGCTGCGGGAGAGGCGGTCCGTCAGACCGGAAGGCTCGTTGAGGCGAAGGCTTCGAAGCGCGGCGAAAAATCTCGAACAGGGTCAGGAGGACCGCTCCCCCCAGATTATATGAAGGCTGCGGGGAGGCCTGGGGAATCGTGAACCGGAAGTTGGAAAACCCGAGCTCATCCGAAGTCAAGCCGGTCCTCTCGTTCCCGAAGAGGAGCCCGACCTTGATCCAGGGATCGAGCAAAACCATCCGCGAAACAGCGTCTTCGAACGCCAAGCAGGGAAAATTCTTGCGCCTCCTGGCGGTCGAAGCAAAAACGAGTTGGAGATCGGCGACGGCCGAGCCGAGATCGGAGAAAAAGGCCGCCCGTTGGAGGATATCCGCGGAATGGACGGCTGTCCGCACGGAGATGACATCGGACTTTTCCCGGCCGACGAGCCGGAGATGGCGGAAACCGGTGTTTTTCATCGCCCGGGCGACCAGGCCGACATTTTCGGCGCTTTCCGGCCGGACCAGAACGACTGCAAACCGGTCCTGAAGCGCCTGTGGTATAAAGGTTTCTCTCATGCCGACGGAATCGTTGTGGCGGCTATTTCAGGATATTCGCGATAAGGCCGCCGAGGACTGCCCAGTAGATCGTCGAGAGGTAAGGGTTTCCGGTGATGACGCACGTTCCGCTCCGGCAGCCGATAAAGCGATAATAAAGGTAACCGACGACGGCTCCCACGGCCGCTCCGATGACGATGGCGATCATTTTCTTCCCTCTTCTTCTCATCGAGTCTCGCTCTCCGGACAAGACCCGGCGATCCTCCGATGAAATTCATCGGCTGAGTCAATCTAACAAAATAGACCCGGCCTGTCAAAATTGTTCCGGTTCGAGAATTCTTCTTGTCTTCGGTGATTGATGGGAGGCAAGGGTACGCTTCCAAAATCAACGATCACGGTCTTGAAAATTTCTCCTCAACGATGAAAAAAAGAAAAGGGCGGGCTTTTTCTTGACATGCCTCCGCCGCCGTTGATATATTCGCTCTCCCGCTGGTCCATGACCTTTGAAACCGGGCCGGCCGCGAAGCGGGTCGAGGACGATCGGCCGGTGCCGTCATTTCTCTTAAGGAGTCTTAAAATGACAATCTGCTCCCAACGCCGGTTCGCCTGGATGGCCGTTATTCTGTTCGGTCTTTTCCTCCGACCTGCGATCTCCCAGACCGAAGACCTGGGAAACGGCTTCAAACATCACGGAATCGCGACGCCGACGAGCAACCACCGCGGCACCGTCGCCACCAGGGACGGAAGCGGCCGGCCCGTCGTCCTTTCCTGGCTGTTCGACCACCGCGGCGGTTACGCCCTCCTCCTGGTCGATGCTGAAACCGGCAAGAGCGAGGAATTCCCGATGCCTTTTCCGCCCGGCGGCGACTGCCCCTATGCGTCCGTTTTGTCGAGCAAGAACCGTTATTATACGCACTTCAACAGCCATTTCGTCGAGTTCGACCCGGTGAAGCGCGCCTTCACCTTCTGGCAGAAGACGGCCCCCCAGATGGCCATGAGCATGACGGAAGACGACAAAGGCCGCATCTGGTCGGTTACCTATCCGAAGAGCGGCGTCGTCTGCTATGATCCCAAAAAAAAGGAGCTCCGGGACTACGGCCACGTTTACGATCAAAATTGGAATCAGTATCCGCGCGCCGTGGCCGCCGATAAGGCCGGCTGGATCTATTTCGGCGTCGGCAGCACAGCCTGTCAGATCATTGCCCTCGATCCCAAGACGGGCCGGGCCACCCCGCTCATTCCCGAAGAGAAACGCGGGCACGGTTCCCCCTCCCTTTATCGCAGCCAAGACGGCAAAGTTTACGGACAGCCGGTCAGCGATAAAAACAGGAACGACAACTGGCTCGTTCTCTACAAGGGTCGAGCCACCTCTTTGGAGAGACATGAAAAGACAAAAGAAAAGATCTACATCGCCGGCTCCCAAGCTCTTTTCCACCGCGATTTTCCCGACGGAAAGCGCCTCCAGAAGTTCGATCTTGTCGAACGCGAGATGACGGTCGAAGATCCCAAAACGGGGACGTCAAATACCTGGCGCTTCGATTACTCGAGCGAGGGCGCGCATATCATGGGCCTGGCGGCGGCGCCGGATAACACGATCTGCGGCGGCACCGCCTTCCCCATGCGCTTCTTCCGCTACGACCCGGTCAAGGACGAATGGACGAACCGCGTCTCCTACGGCCAGTGGAACACCGTCGCCCGTCAGGGAGATAAGTTTTTCGTCGGAGGATATACAGGCGGGTTTCTGCTCGAGTGGGACCCGGCCAAACCTTGGGTGAACACCGAAAAGGGAAAGGCCGAATCCAACCCTCTTTTCCTCACCGAAAGCACGCCCACGATCAACCGTCCCCATGAGCTTCTGGCCCATCCCGACGGGAAAATCGTCGTCCTGGCCGGAACGCCGGACTACGGGTTTACGGGCGGAGGGCTGCTCTTCTGGGATCGGTTGAACGGGAAGAGCGAAATCCTGACCGATCAGGAGCTCCTGCCGGATCAGTCGACGATCAGCCTGATTCCCTTGCCCAAAGGAAAACTCCTCGGCGGATCGACGACCAGCCCCGGCACCGGCGGCGAAAAAAAGGCCAAAGAAGCCGAGCTCTACATCCTCGACCTGGCGACGAAAAAGATCGAATGGCACCGGGTCGTGTTCCCCGGCGTCCAGGAATACACCGACCTCTGCCCGGGACCGAAGGGCCTCGTCTATGGGTTCGCCGACCGGACGCGCTTTTTTGTCTTCGACCCGGCAAAACGGGAGGTCGTTCATGAATTCGACACGGCAAAAGACTTCGGCCCCACCGCTTACCAGCAGGGCCCCCGAGTCTTCGTCCGCGGGCCGAAAGGAGAGGTGTTCATCCTTTTTCTTAAAGGCATCGCCCGCGTCGATCCCGGAAAATTCGCTATTCGAATGCTGGCCGAATCGCCCGTTCCGGTTCAATACGGCGGAGATTACCTGAACGGCCGCATCTATTTCGCCAGCGGTTCGCACATTTACAGCTATGGCGTGCCCGATTGACCGCCAACCGGGCGGCGATTGATCATTCCGGGGATCACCCAAGGCAAGATCCAGATATTGGGAGACGCCCTCATCCGCCTGATTTCTGCCGGCATCGGATGGATAATGGATCTCGTCCCTTGGCAAAAATACCGACTCCTGACAAACGAGAGTCCCTTCGTAAGAAATTCTCTTCGCCAAGAGGCTTTAGAGAATTATGTTTGAGGACTCCCTGACGAGAAGCGGGAGCGGACGATTTGGGGACGAATGAAGAGCACGGCCGCAGCGCCGATCAGGGCCGCCGCCCCGACTAGGGCAAAGGCCAGGTTGTAATTGCGGTTGAGATCATAGAGCCGGCCGACGAGCACCGGCGCGAGGGCCTGGCCGAGCGAATCGGTGGTGATGATGATCCCCATGATTTTCCCGAGCGAGCGCACGCCGAAACACTCCGCTGTAACAAGCGGGATCAACATGTAGTCGGCGCCCATCCCGAACCCGAAGACAAAGGCGAACACGTAGACCAGCTTGTCCAACCCGGGAGCATAGAGAATGGGGATAGCCGCAGCCACGGCGCTGAACGCAGTGAGCATGACATATTTCTTCGGGATGCGGTCGGCCAGCCAGCCCATGACCAGGCGTCCGAGGATGCTCGAGACGAGGAGAAAGCTCATCACGCCGGCGGCTTTCTCGGCGGCGAACTGCCGATCGCGAAGGAAGAGGACGAAATGCTGGATGATGCCGCCGATGGCGCCGACGCTCAAGAAACTTCCCAGGGCGACCAGCCAGAATTCCCGGGTTCGGAGAACTTCGGATAAATTCCACAGCCTTTCTTCGGCTAAGGCGCTAGGCGGCTGCTTTTCTTTCCCCTTTCCTCCCTCTCCGTCCGGCCGCAACCCGATGTCTGCCGGGCTGTTCCTGACGACCAGGAAGCTCATCGGCACAAGCCCAAGGAGAATTCCAGCACTGATGACGTGCATGGCGCCGCGCCAGCCGATGTGCGAAACCAAAAACTGCGCCAAAACCGGTGCGATCGCCCCGCCGACCCCGGCTCCGATATAAGCCAATCCCATCGCCCTCCCCCGCCAGCGGCGAAACCAACGGGAGATCAAAACCTGGTTGGGAATGGGCCCGGCCGTGACATAGCCCGCCGTCTGGAGGAAATAGAGAAGATAGAACATCCAGAGAGCGCTCATGAAGCCGTATCCCAGAAACGCCGCGCCCGCTGAAAAGAGGCCGAAGAGAAGGATCCGTTTCGGCCCGAAGCGATCGATCAGGAAGCCGGCTGAAACCCCGAACAGGGGCCCGATAAAGACGATGCTCACGGCGAAACCCGCCGTCACCTGGGCCCGGCTCCAGGCGAATTCATCAATCAGAGGCTTATAGAAAACAGGGAAGCTGTAGTACATGATGCCGACGATAGCGAACAAATTGAGAAAAGACGCCCCCGCTACCCGCCAGCCGTAAAAAAGCTTTCCGGATCGGACGTTCATATGATCCTTTCGGCCAACCCGACCTGTCGACCAGATTTCAAAGGCTAGGCCAGCCACTCATCCAAATGCTCGCCGATGAACCGGTCATCCCTGAGGTGCGGGTAGGCCTCCCAAATCCTGTCGATCTCCTCCATCTGACCGGGCGAAAGGTCGGCCGCAGGATCCAGACACCAGCGTCCTTCGAGCAGACCCTGTCGCCTCAGAGCTTCATGAATGCCGGGCAGGCAGCCGGCAAAATTGTGTTCGGCATCGAAGAGCGCGGCGTTGGCATCCGTGAGCTGAGCGCCGAGAGAGAGAAGCCCGGACGAAACGATCCCCGCACCCCGAGCGTCTTTGATCTCCTCCAGAAGTTTGACCGCTTGGCTTGTCCAGACCGCCCACTGACCGAGCAACCCGCCGACAATCCGCGCCTCGATCTCCTTTCCTCCCAGACGAAACCGGAATTCCGTCACCAAGTCAAGGATGATGCTGTCGTCGTTTCCGGTGTAGAGAGCGATTTCATCCGTCCGGCCCGATTCCGCCACCGCTCTGACAACGTCGAGTGTCTGATAGCGGTTGAATGGCGCTATTTTGACGGCAACGGCGCGGGGGATTTCCGCCCACCTTCGCCAGAAAGAATAGCTCAACGTCCTCCCGCCGACAGCCGGCTGAAGGTAGAAACCGAAGAGCGGGATAGCCTCCGCTACGGCTCGGCAGTGGGCAATGAGCTCATCTTCGGAGGCTCCTTTCATCGCCCCCAGGCTCAACATCCCGCAATCATAGCCCAGTTCTTGGGCAAGTGAAGCTTCGGCGACCGCGTTTGCCGTCCGGCCGACCAATCCGGCGACCAAGACGGGTCTCGTCCCGCCCGCCGCAGCGAACCGCCGGGCTTCCTCCGAAGCCAGCCCCAGCACGGGACGGTAGAGACCGACGTTCGATTCGTGGATTTCAAACTGGGTGGAGTGCACGCCGACCGCAAGCCCGCCCGCGCCGGCCGCCAGATAATAGCGCGTCAAAGCCCGCTGCCGTCGTTCGTCGAGTTTCCGCCGACTGTTGAGGGCCAGGGGATGAGCCGGAATCACCAACCCTACGAGGAGACGAGCGCGAAGGTCGGACAACTCGGATCGAGAATCGATCATCTTTTTCTCCTTATATCTTACGGTTCCGAATCAAAACTTTCCGTCCCTGACTTCAAACTTGGTCGGTTTCTGATAGGTAAGCCCGCCCCGTCTCAGCCAATCGGCGACGAGATCGAGGAGCCACTCCAAGGGGACGCGGGGAACTCCGAGCAAATCGCGGCAACGGCAGGCGTCGCTGAGAAGCGCTGTTTCGCTCTCCTCTCCCTCGATGATCGGTTGGCGGCCGAAGCGGCGTCCGAATTCCTCGGCGAGACGGCGCACGGAAAGAATCTCGAGACCGGTGACATTCAGCACCGCCGCCGGGCTCGCGCCAAGGCCCAGGGAGCGAAAGACCGCCGAGTTCGCGTCTCCCTGCCAGATGACATTGACATAACCCATGCCCACCGAGACCGGTTCACCCGAGTGAACGCGCCTGGCAATATCGAGGAGGACTCCGTAGCGCGCCTCGACGGCATAGTTGAGGCGAATGATGCACACGCGCGTGCCGTAGCGGTCGGCAAAATAACTGAACACGCGCTCCCGGCCAAGGCAGGACTGGGCGTATTCGCCCACCGGGCCCGGAGCGTCTGTTTCTTTCGAGCCTCCCGAGGAAATCGATACCAGGGGATAGACGTTGCCAGTCGAAAGGACAACCAGGCGTGATTTCCGGAAATGCTCTGCTACCCGGCCTGGAAGATAGGCGTTCTGGGCCCAGGTCAATGGTTCGTTGCCGGTGGCGCCGAACTTCATCCCGGCCATAAAGATCGCGTTGGGGCAGCGGGGCAGGTCGGCCAATCGCCGCTCGCCTGCCTCGTCATCGAGAAGGTCGGCCCTGAGGGCCGTGATCCCGTGGGCCTCCAGCTTCTCCCGCATCCCCGCCTCTTTGAAGCGGGAGACCGCGAAAATCTTCGCCTCGACCCCCGCGTAATCGACGGCCTCGGCAATGCGCCTGGCCAGCGTCGGCCCCATTTTTCCACCTGCTCCCAGGATGATCACATCCCCATCCAGGCGCCGGGCGAACTCGATGTCCTCGGGATAGGGCATCGAGAGCCGATCTTCGAGCTCATCGACATTCGTGGGAATTGACCAATCGATCATCATCTTCTTCCAATCGACAGAGTGGAATTATATGGAGATGGATCTTCGACCGCAAGATTCCGCTGAGCGCCGGCCGCGCATTTTGGCCGCAGGCTCTGTCCGCACAGGGAGAAGAAATGAATTTCTTGGCTAAAAGGCTTCGACAGCCGTGAAGTAGACACCCGAGGTCTTCTTGCCGAACCCGAAGTCCAAACGGATGTTGAGCTTCTGTTTCGGATCGAAGACAAAGCGCAGTCCGAGTCCGTAGGAATATTTCATCCTCTTCAGGTTGAAATGACCGATCCTCGCCGCGACATCGCCGATTCCGGCAAAGGCCGCCAGTCCCAAACGCCAGAACACAGGCACCCAGCGGTATTCCGCCTGGAGGGCGATCAGGTTTTTGTCCCGATAGCGGCCAAAATAGTAGCCGCGCATGATCTTCTCGCCCCCGAGCATTCCGAGCCTCCAGAAAGGCGGCTCGCCGGAGTGAAAGAGCATACGGGATTGAAGAGCCAGGGTGTGGGCTTTGGCGAGGGGGAAATATTTCCGCAGATCCAAATAAAACCGGGTAAAGGTGAAATCGCTCCCTAAGGCCGGGTTGAAAGCCGCCGCGGAAAACTGGTGGAAATTCCCCTTCGTCGGAAAGAAAACGCCGTCGCGGCTGTCATATGTCATAAATAAGCCGAGTCCGGAGACCGTTCCGCCCCCGCTTCCTGGAATGTCTCCCGCGGCCAGCAGCGGCGCCTCTTCGATATCCGTGAGCTTTGTCCGGTCGAAAAAATAGACGAAGCCGAGATGGAGAGCCCCATAAACCTGTTTCAGGGCCTCTAAATTCAGCTCCCACAATCTCGAAGCATACAGTTCCTTGCTTTCCTCCGGCGTATCCCGACCAATTCCATAAAAATAATCGGGAAAGTCGGAATACTTCAGATTCCACTGGATATGGTACCCCCGGCCGAGGTACAAATCGGGATTGAGCATAAAACTCAGCTGCTTTCTCTGGGTATAAAGGGCGATGAAGGAGATATTGGAGGGCCGCGTCACGGCTTTGTCTTTCGTCGGGCGAAAATAATACAGCCCTCCCCCGCCCAGGGCCCATTTCGTCTCCGGCGTATAAAAAACCACCGGCAAAAAAGCGAGCCCGCTCGTCTTTTCCTTTTCGGTGCGCGGTTCCTTTTCTCCCCTCCCGCTTTCGGGCGGAGATGCGAAAATCGGCCAGCAGAAAAGGAATGCCGACGTCCAGAGGATTACGACCGGCTTTCCTGCTCGCTTATTAATGGCCGTCCCTCTCTCCTATTAAACGGACTCCGAATTCTCCGGTCTCCCGGCCGGGTTGTATCCGATAGAGATCAGAAGCGGCCGGTGGAGCCAAATCCGCCCTCCCCCCGCGAAGTCTCATCGAGTTCCTCGGTTTCCACGACCTCGACCGCCTGTACCGGCTGGATGAGCATCTGGGCAATCTTCATGCCGCTCTTGACGGCGAAAGGCTCCCGTCCGAGGTTTACCACGACGACCCGGACCTCGCCTCGGTAGCCGGCATCGACGACACCGGCCAGCCGGTGGACGCCCTGGAGCGAAATCCCGCTTTTATCCCAGATCAGGCCGACGTATCCCTCCGGGATGGCCATCTTGATTCCGGTGGGGATCGGCTTCACTTCGCCGACTCCGACCACCTGGTCGATGACTGAAAAGAGGTCGAGCCCGGCATCGCCGGGGTGAGAAAACGCGGGAAGCTTGGCCTGGGGATGAATCTTCTTCACTCGGAGCTTCATCGCTTAAATCCCCTCCACTCGGACCTCGCCGAAATAGGGCTGGACCAGCGCGGCCAGGCGGTTGATCTCCTCGGGCGAAAAGGGCTGAATTCGGGCATACTCTTCGTCGATCGTGTTTTTGCCCGAGAATTGCTGAACCTGGAAAAGCGGTGCTCCGTGGAGCATCTGGGCGATTTCCAAAAGGTCCCTCTCGCCCACAAGTTGTGGGACGACGGTTGTCCGGAACAGATAAAGAACACCCGATGATCTCAGGATTTCGATGCTCCGGAAGACAGCCTCTCCCTCCACCTCGGACCGGGTCACTTCTCGATATCGGCCGAGCGGCGCCTTGACATCCATGGCCACTTGATCGATCAACCCGGACCGGATGAGCCCCTCCAGCCGATCGGGAAGAGACCCGTTGGTGTCCAGTTTGACGAGGAGGTTCCGCTCCTTTATGATCCGCAAAAGGACATCCAGGGAATCCTCGAGAAGCGGCTCGCCGCCGCTGACGCAAACCCCTTCGAGCCAGCCTTTTCTCGAATCGAGATAGCTGGCAAAAAAATCGAGAGGAATCGTCTCCAGTGTCTCCGGCCGGAGAACAAGGTCGGCGTTGTGGCAATAGGGACAGCGGAAGTTGCAGCCGCCCAAGAAGACCGTCGATGAGATATAACCGCGGAAATCGAGCGGGGCGAACTTCTCTATGCCCTTGATTTCAACCATGCATCGAGCTCCTGGGGATCATTGAAGATCCCGACCACCCGCTCCTCCTCGCGGAGGACAAAAATGGGCAGAATCATGGCCCCGGCTTCGTCCCGTTTGATGCGATCAAGAAACTCCCGAACCCGGAGCTTGCTCTCTTTCTGGCTCAGGTTAAACTCCCGTCCCTCGAGCGTCGTCTGCTTCAAGTAGGCCTTAAACGCTTCACATTTGTCGCAATTCGGGTAAGTGAACAGAAGATAGTCCATCGCCTACCGGATTCTCTCGTAGGGTGTCCGATCCCTGAATTCCTGCTGCTTTCCGTCATTCCAGGTTCTCACCGGTCGAAGATAGCCGACGATCCTCGAATAGACCTCGGTCTCCGCCCCGCAGTGGGGACACTGGGGGTGCTTCCCCCGGATGTAGCCGTGGCTGTCGCAGACCGAAAAGGTCGGCGTGATGCTGAAATAGGGAATCTTGGTGTCGGCAATCCGGCGCACGAGCTTGCGGCAGGTCTCCCGATCAATGGACTCGGGAAGGAAGGTATGGAAAATCGTCCCGCCGGTGTAGAGCGCCTGGATGTCCTGCTGGTGCTGCAAGGCCTCAAACACATCCCGGGTGGCATCGACATTGAGCTGGGTGGAATTCGTCAGGTACGGATATTTTTCTGTCCCCGAAGTGATGATGCTTTTGTATTTTGCCCGATCCTTTCGCGCCAGCCGGTAGGAAGTCGACTCGGCCGGTGTCGCTTCGAGGTTGTAGAGATTTCCCGTCTCCTGTTGAAACTCCCTCAAGATTTGGCGCATGAACTGGAGCGTCTCGATGGCGAATTCCTTGCCTTCCGGCGTTCCGATCCCGCGGCCGAGGAAGTTCAGGCAGGCTTCGTGCATGCCACAGACTCCGATCGTCGAGAAGTGGTTGTCGAAGTGGCCGAGATAGACGAGCGTATAGGGCATCAGACCTTTCTGCAGCATGTTATTGATGACTTCCCGCTTGGTCTCGAGCGATTCCTTGGCCAGGACCATGAGCTCCCGGAGCCGGGCGAAGAATTCGTCTTTGGTCTTTGACTCGTAGCCGATCCGGTTGAGGTTGATCGTGACGACACCGATGGAGCCGGTCGAATCACCCGGGCCCCAGATGTTTCCCGGCCGTCGAAGCAACTCCCTCTGGTCGAGGTTCAGGCGGCAACACATCGCCCGGATGTCACCCGGGTTCATGTTGGTCCCGATGTAGTTCTGGAAATAGGGAATGCCGTATTTGGCCGTCGCCTCGAAGAGGAGATCGGCGATCGGGGAATCCCAGGGGAAATCCCGGCTTATGTTGTAGGTCGGGATGGGGAAGGTGAAGACCCGACCCTTCTGATCCCCTTCGATCATCAGCTCGAGAAAAGCCCGGTTGATCATGTCCATTTCTTTCTGGTAATCTCCGTAAGTCGCGTCGAGCTCGACTCCGCCGACGACGGCTTTCTTGTCCTTCATATCCTGAGGGACGGTCAGGTCGAAGGTGAGGTTGGAGAACGGCGTCTGCCAGCCCCAGCGAGAAGGGACATTGAGCCCGAAGATCAATTTCTGGATGTCCTGTTTGACTCGCTCGTAGTTCAACCCGTCGGCTCGTACGAAGGGCGCGAGAAGGGTGTCCACGGAGGAGAACGCCTGAGCGCCGGCGAATTCTCCCTGCATCGTGCCGATGAAGTTGACCATGTGGAGGGTGGCGGTCTCCAGGTGTTTGGCCGGGTTGGAATGGACCTGGTTGGGAACATGACCGAATCCCTTGCGCAGGAGCTTTTCGAGCGACCAGCCGGCGCAATAACCGACGATCGGGTAGGAGAGGTCGTGAATATGAAACTCGCCGTCCTGATGGGCTTTTTTGATGCGCTCGGAATAGAGATGATTGAGGGCGAAATTGGACAGGACTTCTCCGGAGACCCGCGCATTGAGTCCGGAAAAGCTGATCACGCCCTCGTTGCTGTTCTCCCGGATTTTCCAGTCGACGTCGCTGATATAATCTTTGATCAACCGCTCCAGGTTGATTCCCGTTTGTCTTGCCTCCCGAATGGTTTTATGTCGCTCGCGGTAGAGAATATAGGACTTGGCGACCTCGTGATAGCCCTGCTTCATCAGGACCATTTCCACGATGTCCTGGATCTGTTCGACCGAAGGGATCGTGTAGCCGCCGAATTTATCCTCGATCATGAAGGTGGCGATATCGGAGACGGTCTTGGCCGCAGCGCGGTCGGTGATGCCGTTCGCTTCCATCGCCTTGAAGACGGCGTTGGTGATTTTGTCCTGGACAAAATCGACGATCGAGCCATCCCTTTTCTTGATCCGGGAAACACCCCTGGTCATTTTGTGCCTCCTTTCCTCTCTCTCGCCTGCGGAAACCGGGAACAAGCCACCAAGAATTCCATATTTAGTAGAACTTAGTGGCCCTTAATACTAAATATTGTATTTTGCGCTTTTGGAATTTACATCGAATTTCGGCCCTTGTCAAGAGGGCGGGCACAATTTTATTTATTTTTTCCCCGGCTTTTCTGTTATCCTTAGAAGAGCTTCGAATTCGCCTAGGAGAGGAGAACGATGACTCGGATTGACCTTCAGACACGCTCCCGGGAGGCCTTTATCGATATCACCTCCCGGGTGGCCGAAGTCGTCGGAAATTCGGGAGTCAAGTCGGGGATTTGCATCGTCTATGTTCCTCACACGACGGCTGCGGTGACGATCAACGAAAATGCGGATCCGACGGTGCGGGAGGATATTCTTATGACCCTAAGAAAAGCCGTCCCCGATGCTCTGACTTATGCCCATACAGAGGGCAACTCCCCCGCCCATGTCAAATCGAGCCTGGTCGGCGCCTCGGTCGCGGTCCCGATCGAGGAAGGCCGGCTCGCCCTCGGAACATGGCAGGGCATTTTTTTCTGCGAATTCGACGGACCACGGCGCCGCCAGGTCTTCGTCAAAGTCGTTTGAACGAGGACGTCGCACGAAATCCGCCAAATTATCCCGGGCGCGGGGGGTAGCGCCGTACACAGAAAAAGGCGACGTCATACGACGCAATCCAGTTCATTCTTGTCCGGAGGATGGGAGGCAGGCAGTCCCAGTAAATATACTCATTTGGAGGCGCGATTTAGTGGATTATGCATGACGTCCACCGAGTTTTCATTACGGACAAACGCCGAGAGAAGCCAGCTCTTTTTCCAGGTTCACCGTCGGCTTGTAGAGGATCCCCTTGATCCCGAGGGCCTCGGCTGCCCTGACATTTTCTTCCATGTCATCGATGAAGACGCACGCCGGGGGTTCGGCCCGGGCAAGTTTCAGCGCCTCCTCATAGACTCTGGGGTCGGGCTTCATCAAACCGAGCTCATAGGAGAGGACATAACCGTCGAAGATCAGGATTTCGGGGAACTTTTTCTGGATGAACCCGAACCGCGCCGGGTCGACGTTGGAGACGAGAATGAGACGATATTTCGGTTTAAGCTTCTGCAGCAGCTCGAAGACCGGCAGGTTCAGCGAGAAGACATCGACGTAGGCGGCCATGAATTCGTCATAGCTCATTCGGGCGCCAAACCGGCCGATCGCCCAGCGGTAAAACTCGACCGGGCTCATCTTTCCCAAGTCGAACAGTTCAAGAAATTCCGGGCTCTGGTGGACGATTTCCCTGATCTCAACCGCAGAAAGCAAGCAATAATTCGCCATTTTCCTGTAGAAAATCGAATTGTCGAACCAGAGAACGACCTTTCCCAGGTCGGAAATAACGGCGTTGAACTTCGAGAACATCACATCCGATTGCCAAAATTTGCTCGAACCGACCGGAGCTTAGGGAATCTTCCGTTAATCACAGCGAATTCCGAACCCGTCTCTTCCGCATGGCGTCGGATCAGCTCGCCTGAGCCAGGCTCGTCGGAAGCTCGAGGCCGACCCCTTCTCTCTTGGCGGCCACCTTGAGCAGCACGGCGAAGACCAGCCCGACGAACCCGAGCGAGGCGAACAGCAGGATCGTCGGCGTGTAGTTGCCTCCGGCCAGGTCGGTGAGCTTTCCCGCCACCCAGTTGAAGATGGTCAGCCCGACATTCTGGATGAGCGTCATCAGGCCGAAGGCTGTTCCCAGGCGCCGGTCTTCGACCATGATCGGGATGGACGGCCACATCGCCGCGGGAACAAGCGAGAAGGCGATCCCCAGGGCGATCATGGCGGCGGCCGGGGCCAGGTGGGTCAGGCCAAGGCTCAAGTGGATCGGTACGAGCATCAGCGACCCGATGATCATCATCGTCGCCCGCCTGCCGATCTTATCGCAGGCGAGCCCGAACAGAGGCGTAAAAACGATCGTCCCGCTGATGACCAGCGAGGTGTAAAAACCTCCCTTGACGGCGCTGAACCCGAACTTCGACTGGAGGAAAACGGTCGAAAAGGCGGTGAAAGGGAAGATCGCCGAATAAAAGGTCATGCACAGGAGAGAGACATACCAGAAAGAAGGCCGGAAGGCGAAAATGTCCCTGAAGACGAACCTCTCTTCCTCGCTGACGAGCCTTTCCTTGAGGAAAAATTTCTCCTTGCTCCTGTCGAGAGCCGTATAAACGAAAAATAGAGCGAAGCAGACGAACATGAGAACCGAGGAAACCCAGATGGCCAGGCGCCAGGAGCCGCTCCAGGCCTGGATCCGGGCGGCGCTGTTCAGGGCGGCGAACGTCCCCAGCCGGGCGACCATGAGGTTGAGCCCGAAGGCGAGAGCCATCTCCTTGCCCTTGAACCACTTGGCCAGAACCTTGTTCTGAGTGATGATCAGGGACTCGGCGCCGAGGCCGTAAATCAGCCGGCCGACGAGCATGACGGGAAAGATCTTGGTCGCCGCCGTCAAGAACACACCGACCGCGCAGAGGGCGGCAAACAGCGTTCCCGCCCTCCTGATTCCGATGCGGTCGAGCAGGATTCCGCCGACCAGGACCATGATGAAGTTGGGAAGGTAGTAGAAGCTGAAGAGGAGCCCGTATTGCGCCCGGGAAATGTTGATCCCCTTCATGATGAAATCGGCGATCGGGCTGAGGGCGTCATAGGCGTAGTAAACGCCGAAAATGACCAGCCCCATGATCACAAGGACAAGCCAACGGAGCCGGACGACCTTCTCACGCGATTCTTCCGCCATGGGCACTCCTTCCCTTACGGAAATCAGGCCTCTTTTCACGTCTCAGCCGGCTCGGACATCAAAATGCCGGCCGCTCTCCGATGAAACCGATTATCTCGTCGCCGTAACGCGGACGGACATCCCGAGCGCTGGAACGTTCATCGATCCGTCGAGCTTTCCCTCGAGGAGCTGAAGTTCGGCCTTAATCAGGCGCTCCATTCCGTCCGGCGGCGTCGGCGAAGTGAATTCAAAGCTCAGCGTCGTGCCGTCAAAGCTTTCATTCACGAGCTCCAGATCGGTGAACATTCCCTGCGACTCACTGATCGTTCCCTCGAGTTTTCCAGAGACATCCTTGAGTTCCATGGTCAGGTAAAAATATTGACCGTCGGCATCGATTTCGACATTCCATTTGCCCAGGACAGGCTCGAGATTGACTTTCTCCTGGGCGCTTCCGAACAGGATAAGAGCAAAAGCCATAATCGCGACCCCGACCCAAAGACGTTGGCCTGCCATCTTGAACCTCCGTATGGAAATTTCGCTTTAGATTATCATCATTTTATTCCTGCGGTCAAGAATCCCGCGGATTCGCTGCGGCTCGGCTTGACAAGAGCGGCAATGATTTATGAAGATGGGGATGGAGCAATGGAATCAGGCGAGGCAACCGTCAAAACCGCAAATACGGAAGAATGGCGGCTTGAGATCAGAAAGAATCTGGAACGTCTTTCGACCCTGAATATTATTCCCCGGATCTGGAAAAAAGACTGGACGGTCTGGAAAGCGGAACCGGCAGAGATTTCGAACCGTTTAGGCTGGCTTGAATCTCCCTGGAGTGCGATGCGGGATTTCGCTTCCCTGAGGAGATTCGCGGCCCAAATCCGAAGACGAGGGATCAGGCGGGCCCTTCTTCTCGGAATGGGCGGCTCCAGCTTGGCTCCTTTCGTCATAGAGAACGTTTTTCAGACGTCGCCGGGGGGCTGCCGCATCGATGTCCTCGACACGACCGTCCCGTCTGCCGTCCTTGAGGCGAGCGAAAGGCTCCATCCCGCTCGAGTCGTGGTCATTGTCTCTTCAAAATCAGGGACAACGGTCGAGACCGTCTCTTTATTCAAGTATTTCTGGAAATGGTCAGCAGAAGCCCTGGGAGAACGCCGGGCCGCCGACCACTTTGTCGTAATCACCGATCCTGGAACGCCGCTTGATGTCAAGGCTAAGAATCTCAGGATTCCTGTTTTCACCGGCGACCCCGAAATCGGCGGCCGGTTTTCGGCCCTCTCGACATTCAACCTCCTGCCGGCCGCCTTGAAAGGCCTTCGACTGGACCGTCTCGTCGCCTCGGCAAGAAAAATGGCTGATCTTTGCCGCGAAACCTCATCGCTCGCCGACAACCCGGCCGCGATTCTGGGCACATGGCTCGGAACGGCGCCCGCTGCCGGCCGGGACAAAGTGACGTTCATCCTGCCACGCCGGTTCAGCTCCTTCGGCCTGTGGCTTGAACAGCTCATCGCCGAGAGCACGGGAAAGGAAGGAAAGGGTCTCCTGCCTGTGGTCGGTGAGCCGGTCGGCCGTCCGGCTGTCTACGGCGAGGACCGGCTTTTTATCCGGATCAAACAAAGGGGGGAGAAAGAGCAAACAGCCGTCGATCGATTGACGAAAGCGGGCTTCCCGGTTTTGACGTTATCTCTTACTTCACCTTACGGAATCGGCGGCCAGTTCTTTCTCTGGGAATTCGCCACGGCCGTGGCCGCCTTTTTCCTCGGCGTCAATCCCTTTGACCAGCCGGACGTCGAGTCGGCTAAAAAGAAAACCAGAGAAATCCTCGCCGGCCGAAAAGAAGCCCCACCTTTTCAGCCGGAATTCAATAAGCTCGAGAGAGGCGGTTCGGTCTTTTTTTCTGAGTTTCCCGTCGCCTCGGTCGAAGCCGGGCTGCGACATTTCCTCGGGCTCGCCCGGCCGGGAGATTATATCGCCGTTCAGGCTTTTCTTCGCCCGGGGCGCAGGATGGACGCCGCTCTCCACGCGCTCCGGGTCCGGCTCCGCGAGTCCACCGGGCTCGCTGTGACCGTCGGTTACGGCCCGCGCTATCTCCACTCGACCGGGCAGCTTCACAAAGGAGACCGGGGCAACGGACTGTTCATCCAGCTCACGGCAGCCGACGCCGCGGATGCGCCGATCCCAGATGAGCCGGGGCAGGCCGCGTCCTCGCTCTCCTTCGGCCAGCTCAAGGACGCCCAGGCCGCCGGCGATTTCGAAGCCCTCCGCTCGGCCGGGCGGCGCGTCCTCCGCTTTCATTTCCTCAATCGCCCCGAAACGGAAATCCGCTTCCTGGCTTCTCGGCTTCCTTCGGGACGGACGGCGTCGAGCGTTAATTTAGGAAAACGATCGATTCGATCGAAATAATCATCTTTAGGAACATCAACTCCGTGGATCAACCGGCTTCCGGAAAAAGACGAAGACCGGAAAAAGGAGGAACCATGACCTCACGGGAAAAAGTCATCGCCAGCCTGAACCACCGTGAGCCGGACGCCGTTCCAGCGGATCTCGGAGCCACGGCCGTCACCGGGATTCATGTCGCTGCTCTGGCTCGGCTGCGCGACCTCTATGGACTGGAAAAACGCCCGGTCAAAGTTTGGGAGCCCTACCAGATGCTCGGGCTTGTCGAAGAGGACCTCAAGGTTCTCCTCGGGATCGATGTCGAGGGAATCCCGGCTCCGGAAACCCTTTTTGGGTTCAGGAACGAGAATTGGAAGCCGTGGAGGCTGGACAGCGGGCTCGAAGTCCTCGTCTCGGAACATTTCCAGACGGTGAAGAACGAAGCCGGCGACACGCTGATCTATCCGCGAGGAGACCGGACCGCTCCGCCGAGCGGCCGGATGCCGAGAGACGGGTTTTTCTTCGACACGATTATCCGTCAGGTGCCGATCGACGAGGAACGGCTGAATCCCGAGGACAACCTCGAGGAATTCGGCCCGGTCTCGCCCGAAGACCTGGATTATTTTTCCTCATCGGCAAAATCAGCGGCGGCCACCGGGAGGGCGGTCGTAGCGACGTTCGGCGGCACCGGGCTCGGCGACATCGCCCTTGTTCCCGCCCCCTTCTTAACCCATCCAAAGGGAATCCGCGATGTCGAAGAATGGTATGTCTCGACCGTCACCCGGCCGGCCTACATCCGCCGCGTCTTCGAGAGACAAACCGAAATCGCATTGGAAAACCTGACCAAGATCCTGCCGTTCGTCCGAGACGCCGTTGATGTCGTTTACATCTGCGGAACGGATTTCGGCACCCAGCAGTCCACATTTTGCTCTCTCCAGACCTTCCGCTCCCTCTATTTTCCTTTCTACAAGAAGATCAACGACTGGGTGCACAGGAACACCGGTTGGAAGACATTCAAGCATTCCTGCGGGGCCGTCGAGCCGTTGATCGAGGCGTTCATCGAATGCGGCTTCGACATCCTGAACCCCGTTCAGGTGACGGCGGCCGGGATGGAGGCCGCAAAACTCAAGAAAAAATACGGAGACCGGATCGTCTTCTGGGGCGGCGGAGTGGACACCCAGACGACTTTCGCCTTCGGCACGCCCGGCGAGGTCCGCGAACAGGTCCTCCGTCGCCTCGAGGTGTTCGCTCCCGGCGGAGGCTATATCTTCAACACGGTCCATAACATCCAGGCCAACACGCCGGTCGAAAATATCGCCGCCATGTTCGAGGCGCTCAAAGAATTCAATGGACGGAAATAGCCCCAGCGGCGAATTCTCATAAGGAAGAAGCGATGAAAAAAGCAAAATATTGGATCCTCTGGGGGGCAGCTTTCCTGCTGCTTCTTTCAACCTCGTGCCGGGGGTGGAAAAGCCGACCGAGCATTGTTATCGCGGCGGACGCCTCTTCGCTTGAGACCCTGGCGGCCAAAGAAATCCGACGCTATTTTTATTTGCGGACGGGAGCGCTCCTGCCGCTGGTCCAGAAGACCGGTCCGATGCACAGAAAAGGAGATGCCGTCGTGGTGGCCAATAAGGATCATGCTGTCGCGCTCGTCTCACCAGGGGAAGGCCTTGACCGGGCGATCGCCGAGCTTCACGAGCAGGAATATCTTCTCCGAACCGTCTCCCAAAATGGGAAAACGATCATCCTAATCGTCGGCGGCAGCGATGTCGGGACTCTGTACGGCGCTTACCGGCTGGCCGAAAACCTGGGCATCCGCTTTGAGCTTGCCGGAGACATCATCCCCGACGACCGCCTGCCTCTCCGGCTTCCGGTGGTCGATGAAACCGGTCGGCCGCTCTTCCGGCTTCGAGGCATCCATCCCTTCCATGACTTTCCCGAGGGACCGGACTGGTGGAATCTCGAGGACTTCAAGGCCTATCTCGCCCAACTTCCCAAGCTGAGGATGAATTTCATCGGCCTTCACACCTATCCAGAAGGACATCCCAATGCCGAGCCCACCGTCTGGATCGGGACAGAAGAGGATATCGCCGACAACGGGTCCATACGCTTCGCTTATCCTTCGAGCTACATGAACACCGCACGGGGAAACTGGGGTTACGAGCCCGCGAGGACCGGCGATTATCATTTCGGCGCAGCCGAGCTTTTTCCGGAAGACGATTACGGTCCCGAAGTCATGAACGGCCTTCTGCCCGAGCCGAAAACGGTCGCCGATTCTATCGCCGTCTTCGAAAGGACAGGGAAAATGCTCGGCGAGGCTTTTTCTTTCGGTCGAACCCTCGGCATTCGAACCTGTGTCGGGACGGAAAGCCCGCTCACCATCCCGGAATGGGTCAAGAAGCGCCTGGTCGAACGAGGGAAAAAACCGGAGGATCGGGCTGTGGTCAAAGAGCTTTACAGGGGAATTTTCCGCCGAATCACCAAGGCCTATCCGCTGGATTATTACTGGATCTGGACGGATGAGAACTGGACTTGGAGCGATGCCGACCCGGAGAAAGTCAAGGCCGTGGCCGAGGATATTTTGACGGCCCTGGAGGCCGCCGACGAGGTTCGGCCGCCTTTTTCTTTTGCCACCTGCGGCTGGGTTCTCGGCCCTCCGGGCGACCGGCGGCTCTTCGACCGGATCCTGCCCAAAGAAGTGGCCCTAAGTACCATCAACCGGGAGGTCGGGAAAGCTCCTCTCGACCCGGCTTTCGGCCGGATCAGCGGCCGGTCGAAATGGGCCATCCCCTGGCTCGAGGACGATCCGGCGTTGACCTCTCCCCAACTCTGGGTCGGCCGGATGCGCCGCGATGCTTTCGATGCACTGGCTTATGGCTGCGACGGCCTTCTCGGCATCCACTGGCGGACGCGCGTTCTCGGTCCGAACATCTCGGCTCTTGCTCAGGCCGCCTGGAATCAGACGCCGTGGGCCGGCAAAATCTCCCCTGCCTCGCCGGCCGAGGGCCCGACCAACGGCGTTTATGTCTCGCTCCCGGGAGCCCAGATCCCCGGAACGAGCGAGCCGGAAATCTATCGGGATTACCGCGACCGGGTATTCGGTTATCGCCTCCCACTCCCCCGCGGGACTTATAACCTGAAGCTGAAGTTCGTCGAAGGAGAGATCAAAGAAAAAGGCAGACGGGTGTTCGACATCTCCCTCGAAGGAAAGAAAGTCAAAGAAAAAGTGGATATTTTTGCCTCTGCCGGTGCCTTCCGGCCGATGGATCTCGAGTTCAAAAGGATCCAAGTCGAGGACGGCAGCCTGGACATCGAATTCGCCGACCGTATCCACTATCCCGCCGTGGCCGGAATTGTCATTCAAAATGAGAAGCTGACGAAAAAAATCAATTGCGGCGGCCCGGCCGTAAAGGATTACGATCCGGACTGGCCGGAAACGCCGCGCTTTGCCTCGACGCTGGACTTCTATGACGACTGGGCGAAAGCGAACTTCGGAACCGCGGCAGGCCCGGAAATCGGCGCCGTCTTCTCCTCCATCGACGGACGGCTCCCCCAGCTGAATATCTGGACGGGACCGGGAGGGATCCGGCCCGAGCCCCGGCCGTGGGAAGAAGTAAAGAAGGAATTCGGTTTTGTCGAGGAGTTGGCATCGTTCAAGCCGAAGGTCACCGGAAGAGGCGCGGTGGAGCGCTTCAATTACTGGCTCTCGACTTTTACGGCCATGCGCGAAACGGCTCGCCTGGAATGCCTGTGGGCCGATTATCATCGGGCTGAAAAAGAGGTGAAGGCTCAGGCCGAGCCGCGAAAGCAGGCTCTCGAGGCCGAGGAAAAGCTCCTCCCGATCCGGGAAAAAATGGTCAGGACCGCAGAGGCGATTTATGAATCACTCCTTGCCACGATCAGCACGCCCGGCGAACTGGGCACCGTGATGAACTGGGAACAGCATCTCCTTCCGGCAGTTTTTCTCCAACCCGGAAAAGAGCTGGAAAAAATCCTCGGCCGAAAGCTGCCGCCTTCGGCCGAGCTTCCCCGCGTCTATCGCGGTGAGCCCCGGATCATCGTCCCGACCAAGCGCACCCTTCTCGATCCGGGCGAAACGCTGCGTCTCCGAGTGATCATTCTGGCCAGCGAACTTCCCGCCGAGGCGGTCGTCGGCTGGCGCGCGTTAGGTGGGGAAAAATTTTCCGAGATCCCCCTCCGAAGAATCGGCCGGGGAGTTTATGAGGCTATCTGCCCGGACACAAAGGAAGATCTGGAATACTACATTCGAGCCCGTTTCGAGAGAAAAGATCTCTTTTTCCCTCCGACCTCCCCCGAGGTCAATCAGACCATCGTCAGGCGTTCTTCCGAACGCCCGTCGTAAAATCAAAAAAGCCCGGCGAAAACAAGGTCGGCGTGGAAAAGCTCTTTTGTCTTGCGCCGGATCTTGAGATCAACGGTATCTTTGATGTTGAGATAGAACCAGAACCGGTCGAACAACCGAAGTTTCTGGATGTAATAGTCCGCATAGGTCGTCCGCCTGTCGACCAAGATGCGGCCGATCTCTTTCCCTTTTTCATCGGCGATTCTAATGACACTTCCATTCACCAGTTGGCCGTAAACTTTGCCTTTTCCCTTTCCTTCCCATTCGTCGGCTTTATCGATTTTCGTGATTTTAAGAGCCTGGTATTCCTCTCGTTCCTTGGCGCTCAGGTGGTCTTCGAGGATCACTTCTGCCGTGCGGGTGAAGACGTTCCGATATTGCCCGGCTTCCTTGAGCTCAATGGTGTCGGCGACGAAGACCGACGGATCTTCCTTGAGCATCGCTCCTTTGACCCTGATCTCTTTTCCGACCAGCGAGCTGGCATCTTTTCCCTCGATCGTTCCCTGAACCACGACATCGAAACCTTTGGCCGAGGGTAAATAGAGATAGTTGCCCAGGGCGAACTTGACCGTCCCTTCGAACTCGTTCGCGGGGGCAGGAGCAGCCGGCGAGGCCTCCTGAGCCTGCGGGGCGGCGATCATTCCCCCGGCAGCGAGAATCAGCATCAAGACGCTCGGGAAAATCAAACGGCTGAATTTTTGTTGGCGCATCATCGGTCTTACCTCCAAACTCGAATCAAGCCTTGAGCCGCAAAACCGGCCGAATCAGCCCCCATTTATACCATTGAGAAAAAGAAAAGTAAAGCGGAATTCGGAGAAAACTCAGGAGAAAGGCCGGCGATTTTGCTTAACGAATAAAGAGACCCGGCGAGAGAACTTTGGCTTCGTTCGGCAAAATGGAGGTCAGTTGCCTTTTCTCGCGATTCGACCGGAGGAGGAGCCGCGCGAAGGAGAGCTCGAGCCGGAAGGCGAACTCATTCTGGGCGAAGAGCCGACGCTTCTTGAGCCGGAGGAAAAGCTCGGTGTGGAACGGGTGGAGGGAGGACTGGAGAAGCCGGGGCTTCTCGAGGGAGAAGAAGACCGTGGGGCGGAAAAGATCGACCGCGGCGCCGGGGAGGAAAAAGAGCCGCTGCGCGAGGGAGACGATTCCAATCGGGGGGAAGAAGGCACCGTGAACGTCCAGGGGCTGTCGTGGTATTCCGAGCGCGTTTTGCCGCTTCGGGCGGAGGAACTCCACTCCCGGATCCGGGTTGCGCCGGGGCCGGGAGTCTCGCGCCGGGGCTCACTGGACCGGCTCAGCCAGGAACTTGCCCCGAATCTCGAGAGGCTCGAATCGGGAGAATAGACGCGCGAAGTCTCCCTTCTCTCCGAGGACGAAGAGCTTCGTTTCTGGGGGGTGATTGTCCTGGTCGATGGAGAATAGGATTTGATTCCCGAGCGGGGAGAAAAGGGCGGAGATTGAAAAGAAGTCGTGCGGTCAGGGGCTGAATTTTCGGACCTTATCCGCCTCTCGGAGGACGGCTGGGAGCCCTTCGAACCTGAAGCGCTCCGTTTCTCAACCCCCGATGAAGGAAAGGTCGAAACTCCTCCCCTGCTCGCCCGGTCGGATGGGGAGAGACGCGGATTGACGACGACACCGCCGGAAGAGGGCGATTTTTCTCCCGTCGCGCTCGAAGGATTCCTGGTGATCCGGGAAGGCGAGCCCGCCCCCGAAACGGCTGGGCTTTTGCTGAACTGCCGGATCGGGGAGGACGAGGAAATGCGTCCCGAGGCGACATTCTGAACGTTCGCCCGGTTGACCACGGGCTTGATATCGGGAGCTTTGGCCTGCAGGCTGATCTGCCCGAGGCGGGAGGCTTCAACCCGGCTCAGAGCGACGTGAGAGACATCTCGGTTCTGGAGCTGATTCTTATGGACGACGGTGAGGGCCCGGGAGGAGGCCGGATAATAGGGACTGTGGTAACGATCGTAGAAATAGTTGTTGACGATGACGACCGGCCGGTTGTACCAGCTCAGCGGGCACCAGCCGACATAATCGTATCCCCAGTACCAGTGAACCCAGGCCGGTCCCCAATGGGTATGTGGAATCCAGTACCAGCCGAGGCCGAGCCTCCAGTGCCAGCGGCCGTAATGGTAGGTGCACCATCCCCATGGCTCGTAGGAAACCCAGCTCCAGCCGCAGAGCGGATACCAAACCCAGCGTCCGTAGTGGTAAGGCCGCCAGTCATTGTAATAAATATAAGGAACCCAGACATAGCCGAACGGCCTTTCATAGGCCCAGTATCCGTTAGAGGCGAGCTCGGACTCGTAATCCTCAAGCTCGGAAGGCAGATACCGCTTGGACACGTATTGCCTGTGAAGCGCGTCCCGATCGTCATTCCAGTCGGCAAAATCATCCCGCCGGGAAGAAATCATGCCCTGGCTACCGAGATGACCGTTCGACGCGACAAGACTTTCCCGACTCGAGACGAGCTGAGAGCCTGTCTCGCCGGCCGCTTCCACCGAGCCTTCGATCACCGAGAGTTCGGTCTCGCGGTTCTCTTTGACATCGAAACGGAAAAGTCCTTCTTCGAGGATATAAAAGGAGGCGTCCGGAGTATGAACTTCGAATGTCTTTTCTTCTTCCAGAAAATTCAATCGGAGATAAGCCCGGCCGATGAGAAGATGGAGTCTCGTCCGGTCGTCGTCGCGGCGGGGCAGGTTGGAAAATTCGACCTCCGTTCCCCGGTCCAGCCTGAGGTAGTTCTTTCTCCCGAAATGGACTTCGGCCCGGCCATCGCCGACGACCAGTTTGTCCCCTTCGGTTATGGCGAGATTGACGACTCCTTCTTCTGAGCCGAGATCAGCTGCCCTCTCGAGGACGACGCTGCCCTTGACAAAACTCAACCGGGCAAAACTGTATTGGTAATATTCTCCATCCTGCTCCATGGCGCTGAGGACGAGCGGCCAGAAGAAAAGAATCAGGGTGATCAAGCTCAAGGCTGTTTTTTTCATCTTCATTCTCCTTGCCGCAGATTGATAGTGCAAAGGTCATGCCAAGTGCTTTCCCCAGAAAAAGCCCGGATTTCGTCCTGGAAATGTCCTCGATCGAGGACAGATGATTGCTCTGGATTCCAGGGTTTTTTTGCCGGCAAAAAAAAGGCCTGAGGCGAGCCTCAGGCCTTTTCGCACGTCAGAGAGCTGAGGAAATTACCAGCGCCAGCGGGGAAAAAATGGTCGTCCCATCGGGCCGAACTCAGGACCGAAAGAATGCCCCAAGCCGCGTCGGAAGCCGCGCCTCATCAGCGGTCCGGGCATCATTCGTCCCATTCGGGGCCCGACATCCTTCCATTTGGCAAGTTGTTCGGGAGTCAAAATCTTCCTCATCGCCAAGCGATGCTCGAAGCCGCTTTTCATCTGGTTGGCCCGAAGCCGGCTCAGCTCATCGATCAAGCTCTCGATCTTCTTTTCGTTGGCTTCAGGATCTTTCATCAGATCGCGGAGTTCGAGGCGGAGCTTCCTCATTTGTTCGAAGGTTCCCCTCATCTCTTCCTGTCTCGCCTGGCGCAGCTCTTCGAGCTTCGTTTTTTGCTCGGGAGTCAGGTTCAGCCAGTCTCCTCTGGTCGCCGGACGTCTCTCCGGTTGACCAAAAACGGCGGGCGCAGAGAGAACGAAAAGAAAGACAAGGACCGCGGGAACGACAAGAACCGAAAAACGTTTCATGTCAAACCTCCTGAATTTCGATTGTTCGTCCTATTAGACAGCCCGCTCGGCTAAAACCTTTGCTTCCACGCCGGACGGCCTAACCGATCAGGAATCCCGTCGGTAGCGAATCCGATCGAGGCTGACGGCGACGACGATGATCACCCCGATGATGATTTCCTGGATATAATTGGGCCAGCCCATCATCGTGCAGCCGTTGCGGAGGAAAGACATGATAAAAACGCCGATCATCGAGCCGAGAATGCTTCCCTGTCCCCCACTCAAGCTGCCGCCGCCGATGACGACCGCGGCGATGATATCAAGCTCAAGCCCGACCGCAACCGTCGGATCACCGACCGTCAGCCGAGAAAACTGCATCACTCCGCTCAGCCCACAAAAAAGACCAGCCAAGCTATAGATGACGATTTTGGTCCGGTCGGTCCGGATGCCGCAGAGACGCGCCGTCGCCTCATTGGAACCGATCGCAAAGACATACCGACCGAAAACCGTATGGCGCAGAACGACGGCCATGACCACGGCCAAGAGAAGCATCAGCCAGACGCCGGGAGCCACGAGCATCCATGAGGTGCTCGGGCTGCGGGCCATCAGCTCGTTGACCCAAGTGATCGGGGCATCGATCTTTTGGTTTCCGGCCATCCATTTGGCCACGCCCCTGGCGATGCCGAGCATGCCCAGGGTAACGATAAAAGGAACCAGACGGAGCCGGGTGATCAGAGCGCCGTTGATCAAGCCGATCAGTCCGCCGGTCGCGATTCCGGCGAGAATTCCCCAGAGCGGAGGAATTCCCGCTTCGATCACAAAGGCCACGACGCAACTGGAAAGAGCGATGTTCGAGGCCGCTGAAAGGTCGATCCCCCCGCTGATAATAATCAAAGTCATGCCCAGAGCGCCGAGAGCGACGATCACCGATTGCGTCGCCACGCTCTTGAAGTTGCCCAGACGAAGGAAGCGGTCCTGGACTTGAGGAAGAAGAGAAAAAATGGCCACGACCAGGAGAAGTCCGATGAACGGCCCCAAGAAATTGACGATCATCCGGAATCTATTTGTCTTGGCCTGTTTTTCAGACATGCCTCTCTCCTGCGGAGGGAGAGTCGTTGATCCGTCCGGTTGTCGCCGCCGCCAACAGGCTCTCCTCGCTCCAGGCCCGGGCCGGCTGCAGACCGACCATCCTCCCGCGGTGGAAGACGGCGATCCGGTCCGAGACCCCGAGCAATTCGGGAAAATAGGAACTGACAAAAAGAATCGTCTTCCCCTTGCCCGCCAGCTCGCGCATCCACTCATAGATCTGGGACTTGCTGACGATGTCGATGCCGCGGGTGGGCTCGTCCAGAAGAAGGATGTCCGCGTCTTGGTGGAGAAGGCGGGCCAGAGCCACTTTTTGCTGATTCCCGCCGGAGAGGTCGGCGACCGGCTGCTCGGGTCCGAGCGCTTTGATCTTCATCTTTTTGACCCACCGCCACCCGGCTTCTTTCTGCTTCTTCAGCTGAAGGAATCCAAAGCGAACATAAGGCGAAAAAAGGCTCAGGGTGAGGTTGTCGACCAGAGACTGGCTCAGAGCCAGTCCTTCGCCCTGGCGATCTTCGCTCAAGTAACCGAGTCCCATTTTAATCCTTTCGCGGACATCTCCTTTGAGAATTGCCCGCCCTGATCTGACCAAACCCTCTGCTCTGGCATCGATTCCAAAGAGCGTCCGCAGGAACTCGGTTCGTCCCGAACCCACCAGGCCGGCCAGGCCGAGAATTTCACCCCGGCGGAGTTCGAGCTCGACACATTCGGGCATGTGTTTTCCCCTGAGTCCGGAAATCTCGAGTACAATCTCACCCGGAGGGCGCGACGGCTGGGGAAAAAACTCTTTGATCTCGCCGCCGACCATCAGTCGGATGATCTGATCAAGCGACGTCCCCTCGATTCGTCCCGCGCCGACTTTCTTTCCATCCCGCAGAATCGTGAACCGATCGGCCACCTCCCGGACCTCTTCCAGGAAATGGCTGATGTAAATAATTCCCACTCCTTGCGCCTTGAGCTGGCGAATGATTTCAAACAGGCGCTGGCTATCTTCGCCGGAAAGAGAACTCGTCGGCTCGTCCATTACCAGAATTCTGGCGTCGTCTTTTAAGGCCCGGGCAATTTCGACGATTTGGCGCCCCGCCACGCTCAATCGATACACGGGGATATCGGGCGCAATCTCGGCGTGGTGAATCCGCTGCAGGGTCTCGACGACTTTTTTCCGCATCTCGCGGCGTCGCAGGAATCCTCGGACGTGCCGCTCGCTGCCCAGCATGATGTTTTCCTCGACGGTCAAATGAGGAGCCAGGTTGAGCTCCTGGTAAATGACGGAAATCCCCAGCCGGCGGCTTTCCAGCGGGCTTGAGGGAGAGAAGGGAATTCCCTCGAGCCGCATGGATCCCGCGTCCGGCTTGACGGCCCCGCTGAGAATCTTGATCAGCGTGCTTTTTCCGGCCCCGTTTTCCCCGAGCAGGGCATGAACCTCGCCTTTTTCAAGCTCAAAATCGACGCCCTCAAGGGCGCAGGTGGCTCCAAAGCGTTTGCTGATACTCTCCATCCGGAGAAGAGGCGGAGATTGGCGATGGTTGGTCAATTCAGATATTCGGATATTGGGAAAAATCGGGAAGAAGAAGAGACTTGATCTCAGGATCGTCCATATTCTCTTTGGTAACCAGATAAACCCCTGTGTCCACGACCTGATCAATCTTCTGGCCGCGAAGGTGAAGGCTCATCAGTTTGACGCCGAGATACCCCATCAGGACCGGATTCTGGAGGATCAGGCCGTGGATATGGCCGTCTCGCAACCCTTGGACGAGCTTGGGCGAGCTGTCAAAACCGACAAACTGGATTTTCCCCGCCAATCCGGTTTCCTGCAGTGCGCGCAGAGTTCCGAAGGTGCTGGACTCATTAGGGCAAAAGATTCCGTCGACTTGGGGAAAGCGGCTGAGAAGGTTCTCGGCCAGCTGATAAGCGCTCTCCGTCGTGCTGCCGGCGTATTGATCCTGAATAAGGAGAGAAATGCCCGGTGCTTCCGCCTTGAGCGTATCCAGAAAGCCCTGTTCCCTCTGAGTCGTGCTGGCCGAGCCGACCTGATAACGGATCAGGAATATCTCACCCTGTCCGCCAAGGAGCTCGATCAACCGTCGGGCGCCAAGGACTCCCCCCCGATAATTGTCCGTGGCGACGTAACTGAGGTGCGCGTTCCCTTGAAGCCCGGAGTCGATAATGATCACTGGGATCCTTTCCCGGACGGCGTCTACGACCGGGCGCTCAAGGGCCCGCTCATCGAGAGGAGCAAGGACGATTCCGTCCACTCCCCGGCTGATAAAATCTTCCACGACCATAATCTGCTGGGCCCGATCGTCCTCTTTCTGCGGCCCTTTCCAAATGATTTCGACATCGAATTCCTCGGCCGCCTTCAGAGCTCCGAGATGAATCGATTTCCAGAATTCGTGCGTCGTCCCTTTGGGAATGACGGCGATCCTCAACCGGCCGGAAATTTTGGCCGTCGACCCTTCCGATTGATTCTTCGGGCCGCAGGCGCATAAAAAAAAGGCAACGGCAAAGACAAAAAGTCCCAGACTCGGTCGCTGTTTCATGAGGTGAGTATAGCGTCTTTAGAGACGCCGGTCAATGCGGCGAGCAGGTTAAAATAAGGGTCAAAAAAGGGCCGATTTCTCGAAATCGTCTCCGGCCCGTCTGATCGACTGTAAAAATCTCGGCTGGGCCGATCAGGCCTTTTTGAGGATCGGCATCCCGGTCTTGGCCGTCTCGACGACTGTATAGCCAGCCGGAATGGTCTCTAAGGCGCCGGGACGGACATCGCGGGCAAAATAGTAAATGATCTGATTCCGACCGCCCTTGAGGTTGACCGATTTTGAGTGCAGGTAGTAGGTCACGCCTTTCTTGTTGGTGAATGCGTAAGCCATGTCACTTGACCTCCAAATAAGATTCGATAATCAAAACCACCATCCAGCTCGAAGCTTTTTTGTCGTTATCTCATCGGTCCGTGCGGCTTCAAGCTTGATTTAGTATTATTCAGAAAGGAGGACTTCTGTCAAGGATATTTTTCGCTTTGGAAAACCAATCGAATCAATGAACGAAGCCGACAGAAGGAGGAGCTTCCGCGGGAATGATCGGCCCGAAATTGTCTTCATACCTTTTAACGTTTGCCTGGAGGGCTTCCATGAACCGTTTCACATGAGCCGGACTTAAGATGATCCTGGCCAGCAGACGGCCCATCGGCCCGTCGGGAAAGATGAAGGCAAAATCGAAGATAAACTCCTCCCTGGTGTGGCGGATCGCCGCCAGGTTGGAGTACTGACCTTGGGCGACATGCTCATCCACCTTGATATCGATTTTTTTCTCGTTCATTGTTTTTCCTCCGGGAAAATTTCGAGGTGATCTTCTCAGAAGAAGAAAGAAAATTCAACCGCTGAAAATTTTTCAAAAAAAGTCTTTACTTTTGATTTTTTCATGGTATAATACATTTGGCTTTCTTGCGCGGGCTGGAGAAAGCCCCCACCTTTTTGGTTCCCATCATCAACCCCCCTTTTGCTGACAACAGCCCGCACTTTATATCTTATCTGATATAATTCTCTATTTTTTCACCATCATTCCGGCGGTCTCTTTAATGATCTTGACCGCCGCCGCCGCGGTGATCCCGGCCGGATCGCGAAGTGGATTCAATTCAACGACATCCAGGCCGATGATCTTTGCGTTTAAAGAGTGGATGATGTCGAGTGCCTGACGGGTTGTCAGGCCCCCGGGCTCATGGTGCGAGACTCCGGGCGCGAACGCCGGGTCCAGGGCGTCCAGGTCAAAGGAAATATAAAGAGGACGTCGGAACGGAAGGTTCAGGCCGTCATGGAAGTCCTTCATCTCGATCATCCGGACGCCAAAGCTCCGGGCCTTCTCTCTCTGGTCCGAAGTCGCCGCCCGGACGCCGACCTGGACGAGCTCCTGAGCCAGGCCGTCTTCCAGAATCCGGGCGAAAGGAGAGGCATGGGAAAAACGGTCGCCGTAGAGATCCTCATAGAGGTCAGGATGGGCATCGAAATGAAGAATGGCCAGAGATTTGTGAACCTTGGCCAGAGCCCTGAGAATCGGATAAGTGATCGAATGGTCGCCCCCCAGGATGATCGGCCGGGCCTTTTTGTCCAGGATTTCAAGCACCGCTTTCTCTATCCTGGAAAACGTCTTATCCACGTCGCCCGACGTATCGACGTCGCCGAGATCAGCCATGATTGTCTCTTCTTCAAGGTTGACTCCAAGCTCGGTGAAAGGGTTGAGGGCCTTGCCCGTCGAAGCCGCTCGGATGGCCGCGGGCCCCTGGGCGGCGCCTCGCAAGTAGCAGGACTTTTCATCAAAAGGCACGCCGAGGATCGCCAGCCGGAAATTGCGGCGATCTTTGATCGCTCCGCCAAAATCCGTCATCTTGAACCTCCTTCCTTGATTCCGGCCGTTAGAAGAAGGGCGGCAAAACTCACCGCCGACTGAGTCGCCTCTTCATTCCAGATTTGATAATCGAGAAGTCTCCCCCGGACTTCCGGGAAGAGCTCGAGAAGAATCGCCAGGGTCGAAAGCCCGCACACATTGTACCTGTCGCCGACCCGGCGCGCTTCCGCCCAGAAAGCCTGAGCATCGCCATGTGAAATGGCCTCGATGAGGCGGTGGTCATGGCTTTTCGCCAAAGCGAGAAGGCCGGCGGCTGTCTCACGATGACCGAATTTCGGACCGATATGCGAAAAATCGACTCCGGCGATGACAAGCGCCCTTTCTTGATCATCATCCCAGAGAGAACGCAGGGCGACAAGGAAATCCCGCAGAGCCGGAATCTCGGCGGGCCGCGAAACGTTCCTGAGCTTATCGGAAAGAGAACCGCAAAGGACAGGGATCAGACGGAATTCCGATCCCAGGAGATGCTGGAGAAAGATAAGCTGAAACTCGAGCGAGTGCTCGCGGCGATGAGCGATGTCGGAAGCGGCAACGATTGTTCCTCCGGCCCGCCTTAGAACGCAAACCGCTTCTCGATCCGTTTCGGTGACGGCGAGAGGCGTCTCGAAATCCTTTTCAGTGAGAGAAAGAAGGGCGTCGGAATGAGCATGACCGGTCCCCAAAAGAAAGACCCTCTTCGGACGCAGGCCTCGAATCGTCCGATAGGCCATCCCGTAGGTTTTGCGACCGATTTCGAGATCGATATGCGGCGCGACGAGTCCCAGAACGGAACCATTCCAGGCTATTGATTCCTCTATTTCACCGTCTTTAATGATGGAATCAAGGTAAGTCCGCAACTCATCGGGTTGTGCCGGATAAGAGACGCCGGCATGAGAAGCCCGACGGATCTTCATCTCGGCATACTCTCTTAAAAGTCGGCCTTTTTCCTCCTGGAAAGCGCGGCTCTGAAGGAGACGAGCGGCGTCGAACTCAGCGATCATCCGGGAGATCGATTCGGTGCTGACCAGAATTCCTCGCTTAAAGCGCACAAGTTCGAGTTGGAGATCGCGGACCGTCCTTTTTCCATCGAGAAGGCTGAGCAAAGTCAGGGCATCGCCTTCAATGACGACCGGATCCCGGATTAGACCGAGAGCATCCCTGACCACGACGGCCCGTCTGCCCTGATAAGACGTCGGCATGATCTCGAGGTCCTCCCTGAGGCGGGGCACGGAACGGTCTTCGATCATGGCCTTCATTCTCATCTCGCCTCTTTTTTACTACCTTTTCCGCGATAAAAAAGCAATATAACTCCCTTGGTTCAATTTCTTGACTCAAGGGAGTTGAAAGGAGGGTGGGGGAGGTGGAGAGGGAACTTAGCCCCTCTCCCTTTTTCACAACCTCGGCTTTGCCTTGGATGAGAGAATGAAGCCGTCAGGCTGCGATGATCTCATGCTTTCATGTCCGAATGAACGGCGCAATCCCCCCTGGAGATGGTTTTGGGGGTGATATTCTCGCCGCCCGCTCACCCCCAAAAAATGGAAAGCGATTTCCAACCGGCGAACAGGGCCTCGTAGAAATTATGATAGCGACATTTGCGAAAATGACGCTCAAAAAAGCGACAAGCTGTGTTATAATGATGGCCAATTATCCACCTCAATCATTTTCAAGCTTTTAAGGAGGAGTTGTGGAAAAAGTTCGAGAAATCAGGACCGAAGAGGACGCTCTCCATCTTCTGCAAGTCGCCCTGGAGCACGAATGGGCGGTGAGTTTCGAATACACCATCCACGCCTATTCGATGCCCAAAGGAAAGTTCATTTACCCGGATCCGATTATGAAACTTCCCACGGATGTTCGGGCTCAGACGATCCAGATCGGAATCGACGAAATGTATCATGCCCTCCAGCTGGGGATCATCATCACTCAGCTGGGCGGCGATCCGTCGTTCAAAACCGACGAGGTCGTCCGGTATCCCAGGATCATCGACAATCTCAAACGAGACAAGATGACCGAAGACCTGGTGACGGACCTCTATCAAACGGCGGAATTTCCGGGCAACCGTTTCCCCAAAATCCGGAACATGATTCTCAACATTTCCTACGACGAGGTCCGACATTCACAGCAGTTCCAGACGATGATCGAGGTCATGGAAAACACGGGCGCCGCCGGGGCCCTTTGCTTTAAGGAAACGGCGGAGGCGGCCCGTCGGCCCGAAGTCGCGCTGCTGCACGAAATCACTCAGCTGGAAAACGAGCTGATGCACCGTTATCTCCGCTATGTTTTTCTTTTCAGCGATCACCAAGATCTCAGTCAGCGCCTGTTCAAAAATTCCATCAATCACATGCGCCACTGGGACAAGAACTCGGGCCTGCTGATCAAACTCGGCAGCGTCATCCGGATCGAGAATGCCGTCGTGGGTGAAGAAGGAAAAGAAACGAGCCATCATCCGATGCCGGTCGTCTATGAAGGCCGAGATCGCCTTTCCGCCCTGGAAACACTGATCCCGGCGGAAGAGCGGTTGATCACGAAATATGAAAAGCTCATCCCCCTCGTCCCGGCCGGCGAAATCCGCGACCAGCTAAGCCTCCAGCTGGGTCTGAAAAGAGAGCACCTCTTTACCCAGGAATGGCTCCTGGCGAACGCTCGCCGGATAGAAGGTTTGAGGTAAAACCATGAAATCCGTCAAAACGAAATTCCGGACATTTCAATTTTTTTATCCCTACACCGTTGCTTTGGTCGGCGCCCGGGCCGAAGGAAAAGTCAACTTCATGAGTTGCGCTTGGCATACGGCGCTCTCTTTCGAACCGCCGCTTTTCGGCGTCTTGATCGCTAAAAAGCGTTTCACCCATGATCTCATCGCCGCAGCGCGCGAATTCACCGTCAACTTCATCAGCTTCGATAAAATCAAACTTTCCGCTCAAATGGGCCGGAGGTCTGGCCACGACAGCGATAAAATCGCCGATTTCGCAGTCCGACTCGCTCCGCCGAAAATCATCCAGTCGCCCATTCTCGAGGACGCTTATGTCGCCTTCGAATGCCGGCTGGTCGAAACCCGGGCGTACGGCGATCACGACCTTTTTGCGGGAGAAGTCCTAGCGGTCCATGAGGAGCCCCGCGCCTTCACCGGTGACGGAATCCTCAATCCGGTCAAAATCCAGCCTCTGCTCTATCTGGGAAGCGACTTCTACCTCACCGTCGATCCGGACACATTGAAGCACATCGCTCTTGATTGAAGCCGCTCGATCCTTCTCGAAGCAGGAGAAGGCGGTTAACAACTTTTTTTTTTGCAGTTTTTCTTTTATAATAGCCGAGAATCCGATGGCCGCAGTCCTTCAGATCGACGATCTTCACAAATCCTTCCACGTCGGATTTATCCCCCGCCGAAGAGAAATTCTCAAAGGGATCACCCTGGCCGTCTCCCAAGGAAGCATTTTCGGCTATCTGGGCCCGAACGGAGCCGGAAAGACGACGACCCTGAAATGCGTTCTCGGCCTGATTTTTCCCGATAAAGGAAGCATCCGACTTTTCGACCATCCCCATCTGTCGCTCCGGGCCAAAGAGCGAATCGGCTACCTGCCGGAAAACCCTTACTTCTATGA
>Ga0136652_1000176_pt1 | contig 35514 bp, 28 predicted proteins | sample ConPoolayeEmetaG_FD_94864 | JGI IMG/M metagenome (GOLD analysis project Ga0136652, IMG submission 94864) | Hot spring microbial mat communities from California, USA to study Microbial Dark Matter (Phase II) - Cone Pool mat layer E metaG... ...
GTTCTGGTATATAAGTCCAAACCTTCTTGAATTAGAAGATAAACCACAAATTATAAAAGAAATTAAAGTTTATGGTTTTGGGTGGAATTTTACTGGGCAGGTTGCAGATGTAAATATAATAGGTAGCTGAAAATGGTGTTAGTTAATACTAAAAAGTAGAGCAATTAAGTTAATATTAAAATTAGTATTATTATTGAATAAAAATTAAATGATATGCTTGACATAGGCATATAAAATATACATAATGATTATGTGTATATATATTTTTTAAAAAAGATAAACTTTGAAGCTATAAGGAGTTAATTAAGAAGGATTTTAAGAAGGATTTATTAAAATGAAGAGAGTAAGTATTTTCATAAGAGAAGATCAATTTGAAAACTTAAATAAACTCTCAAAAGTTAAAAAAATAACAGTGGCTGAGCTAATTAGAGAGGCTATTGATTATAAGTTATTGGTAGATTTTGGCAATAGTTCAGGAGAACGCATTCTTGAAAAAACTTACGGGATGCTTAAAGAGCGTTTCAAAGATAAAATTAGCAGTGAAGAGATAGTTTCAGAAATGCGAAAAGATTGGGAAAAGAGAATTGAAACATATAAATAATCAGAAGTATCTTATAGATACTGATATTTTAATTGATCATTTAAGAGGAAAGACAAATATTTCATCTATTGTTGGCAATTTTACTGATAATATTTGTTATGTTTCAGTTATTTCTGTTGCAGAAATTTATTCTTTTTTATTTACCCAGGAATACCAAGCTGTGGATGAACTTTTAAAAATTATGACTGTAATAAATATTGATGCACTAATGGCTAAAACTGCTGGGCAATACAGGATGATATATTATAAATCCCACAATTTAACAATACCAGATGCATTAATTGCTGCAACTGCAAAAATTAATGGTGCAGCGCTTATAACCAGAAATATTCGTCATTTCCCAATGGATGATATTAAAAAAATATGCCCTTAATTTTTAATAGTGTTGAAATATTTAGTAAAAAATATAGCAATAAATTTATTTTATTGTTTTAAAGGTATATTAAAAAATCTGTAACATATCTATTAGTTAGAAAATTTTAAACTTTGCCGATAAATTCATGTATGTAGAAAAAGAGGAAAAAATACTTAAAAATCAAAGCAGCAATTCTAGTTTGAACATTTTATTTATTATATTTATTTTTTTTGGTATTGCTTACACAGTTATAGATCCACTAATTCCTATCCTATCGGAGAAATTAAAAATAGGATATGATAAGATTGGACTGATTTTATTTTTATCCTCAACAATTTCTCTTGTATCTACATTTATTGCAGGAAGATTGTCAGATAAATATAACCTTAAACGTATAATATTATCTGGTCTTATTATATTAGCAACTGGTTTTTTAATTTTTGGTATTTATATTAGTCTTTTTGTATTAATAATAAGTCTAATTTTTTTAAGATTAGGTTGCGGCATCCTAGACTCAGGTATTCATACATATATAACAAAAATGTTTGATGCCAATTGTAGCCCTGTTTTCATAAAATTGGATTTTTTCTGGTATATCGGGGCTGTTTTAGGGCCACTGGGTATAAGTATTTTTTTATTTTTAAATTTAGAGATAAAATTCATTTTTATATTTTTCTTTGTAGTGATTTTTTTTATGACCTTTCTTTTTTTAAAGTTATGTCACGATATAAGCGGCTGTAATTTAAACCTTAGAGATAAAAAAAGTCAAAATAGTTTTCAAAAAAATAATAATCGTTTATTAAGTTATAAAGAAGTGCTGAGAAATAAAGTTATTATGCTTTGCTGTGCTGGATTATTTTTTAATATAGGTATATTTTCAATTTTATCAATATGGCTTACAACATATTTTTCAAGTTTTAATATCCCTATATCTTTTGGCTCTGCTTTTCTGACTATTTTCTGGGTTTTTAATTCTATTGGGGTAATAATCTCGGGACAATTAGTAAAGAAAATAAGCGAATTAAAATTGCTTTTTATTTTTTCAATTATTGGCTGTATCAGTACTATATTATACAGTATTTCTCAAATAGTTTGTTTAAAATTGTTCTTTTTAATTATTCAAGCCATGTCATATCCAAGTTTTTTCCCAATACTAAACGCAATTGCAGTTGAAGAAAACAAAAAATCTTCAGGTACTATTTTAAGTGTTACTATTTCAATGTCTGTTGTGGGGCTTATTTTTTTCCAGCTCATAAGTGGATATATAATGGAATATTATAAAATACTTGGTATTAATGTACTGTTAATTGTTGTTTCAGTTTGCTGTTTTATTATAATCCTAATTTTGTTTAGGGTAAAATTAAAAGCAATTAAAGCAGCAAACCTTTCTTAAAGTTTTTACTTGAGTAAAACTAATATTAAAAAAAGAGTTATCTTATTACATATTAAGATATTTAAGCAAATCAAAAATTAGAAACCCTGGCCAAACAAGTGCCTTTAAAAAACCTAAAAAACCTGCTCCTGCAGTGGTTGTAGGTGAAATGTAGTAAACTGCTGCACCAATAAAAGCCATAAAATATGCTGCACCCATTATTCCTGAGCCACTGTGTCCACCATTTTTCTTATTTCTCTTGCTAAAGCAATTTGATTCAGTGTCTTTTTCTGTCATTATTTTCTCCTTTGTAATGGTTTTTATAAAACTAAAAACTAATTACTAATTATTATTCTATGCATTTTCTTTCTTGTAAGAAGTATTAATGCAATAATTGCCACACCTACTATATTTATAATTAAGATAATGCCAGGTATAAAACACGAGACAAAGCAACCCCTTAACAGTCCTTAACTGGCATGCAAATTTCATTATTTTTAACTATTTATTTATACCTATTTATTTTTAGGCAGTTTGGGTATTAACCAGCCTAAAAAAGAATCAGTTGACCTTGATTGAATTAATACTCGACCGGGACCAGTAATGTCAACAACTAAGCCCTCACCACTAAATAAGGTTGATTTAATACCGCCAACTCTTCTTACATTAAAGCCTATACCTTCATCAAAGGCTACAAAATGACCAGTATCTACTATATACTTCTCTCCAGCCTGTAGCATTATCTCATGTATTGCCCCAAAACTTGAAAGAATAATTTTCCCCTTACCTGTAGCACGAAGCAGAAATAAACCTTCAGAAGCAAAGAACATTTTTGCCCCACCAAATTTTGTATCAATATCAACACTGCTTTCTGAAGCAACATAACTTCCTGATTGTATTAACATTGGTTTTTCAAGTTCAAGAACAAACATATCACCTGGCAGAGGAGGTGCAAAATTTATTTCACCTCCATTTGCAGATTTGAAGGTATTAATAAAAAATGATTCACCACCTAAAAAAGATCTGCCAAGTGCTTTTAAAAACCCGCCCTGCATTTTAGTTTCCATTTCAACGCCATCACTCATGGAAACCATTGCCCCTGATTCTGCACGGATTTCTTCACCAGCAGAAAGTTTAACATTTGCCATTGTATAAGATGGATGATAGAGAAGCTTAACCTCCATTTTTTTCCTTTCTCTTATTTATATTATTAATTGATTGATATTAACGAGATGTTTATAAATTGTTATTAAGAAAAAAATAATAAAATAAAATTTCAATATATATATTATCCCGTTGTTACCTGATAAAATTTATAATTAGTAACATTATAATATAATTTTAAATAAATTTTGTATTTTTTTACTTTTTTAAGATTTTTTTAATTTTTATGATTTATAAAAACCAGGCATGAATAAATAGTATTTTTGAGTTTTCAATTTTCTGAAAACTAAAAAAGCCTTTTGTAAGTATTAGTCCTCTTTCAGGGTTGTATTTTTTTATAATAGTTATAAATATTATTTTCTTTTGAACTTAGAAATTCTTCAAAGTCAAATTGATAAAGATCAAATAGGAATATTCTTCCGACAAGATATTTTATAGTTTTACTTGTAAGCCCAAGGCTAGATGAGCCTGTAATAATAAATTTAACATTTTTATAAGTATCATAGAGCAGTTTTAATTTACTTCCACCATCTTTTATATATTGATATTCATCTATAAGAAAATAATATTTTTTATTGGCTGATTTAAAATATTTAAATCTTCGTGGATATTGTTATCAAAATTATTAACACTACTTCTCAAAAAACTCTTTATGTAAGAAGATGGATCTTTTAAAAAATTCATAAGTTTATTTTCACTTTGCTTAGGACAACATATTGCAAGAATTTATAATATTACAATAATTATTAAATTTATTCACGATTTGCATTTTTTTAGCGTAAATAATACTTTATTTTTCAAATAAAGAAAAAATTAAACATAACTAAAAATTAACCTATACTTATAAAATGATATAATAATTAAAGCTATTGAAGATGCTTTTTTAGTAGAATCTAAAGCATTATAAGAAAATAAATATATGTTTAAATTTTATACTTAAATTGTGTGCTTAATGATGCCTTATTAAAAGATAGACCTAAGTAGTAGAGTAGTAGATATAAATGGTGCATTAAATAATATGCTAAAAGATGTAATAAACAATATTATTAATGATATTATTAAATTGTATAAAAAAATAATTCTAAATGAGATCTTTAATCAAAATAATTAATAATAGAAATTTTATTCTGTTATTGGCTTTGGTTTTGGGGCTGTCAATTAAAAATATAGGTAGCTGGATTAAACATTCAACTATTCCAGCACTTGCCATAGTAATGATTGTATCATTAACACAGTTTTCTTTTAGAAGTTTTTTAAGTTTTAAAGCCTTTATTAAGCCAGTTTTATACACAATACTTTTTAGTTACTTTATTTTTGGTGCTGTAATGCTTGGGCTTGCGCATTTTTTAATAACAGATAAAAACCTATGGATAGGTTTTGTAATACTAGCATCAGCACCTCCAGGCGTTGCTGTTGTTCCTTTTTCGTATATAATTGGTGCAGATGATAAGTTTTCGCTTTTTGGTATGGTTGGAGCCTACATAGCTGCACTTTTTTTAATACCTTTAGCTGGAATTATTTTTATTGGTCAAAATTTTGTAAAGCCTTTAGATCTTATTATTGTTTTTATTGAACTTATTATAGCACCAATAATAATTTCACAAATAATTGTTAAATTTAAATTAGAAAAACATATATCGAGATGGAGAGGTGCAATTGTTAACTGGGGGCTTTTTATTGTAATTTTTGCAGTTGTGGTTTTAAATAGAGATGTATTTTTTAAAGATTTTAAACTTCTAGGGATTATTTCATTAATTTCGGTCGTTTCAATTTTTGGTTTATGGATTTTTACAAACTTTATACTAAAAAAGCTAAAATTTGATAATAGGATAATAAAAAGCTTAATTCTTGCAGCTGCAATAAAAAACAGTGGATTTGCTTCAGCAACTGCTCTTTCATTATTTGGCGAAAAAGCATCTCTGCCAGGAGCAATTTTTAGTATTTTTTTGGTTATTTTTTTAATAGTAATTGGTTTACCTTTAAAAAAAGCAGTTAAAAGCAGTTAAAAAGTAAATTACTTATTTGAAGTAATTATCTCCTGATAAATAATTGCCCTTGCTATATTAATATTTTTTGCTGCCAAATATAACAGGTATTTCAAGTTTAGCATCATATTCTGGAAGTCCAGCTGGATTATCTTTTTCTAATACTAAAATCCCCCTTTCAGTATTAGGTTTTTCAAATTCAATAACGGATTTAAAAGGAACAAAATCCTCTGTCATCCATTCACCAAGTGCCTGTGCATAATGCTCAGCTATAATATTTTTATTGGCATCTAAGAGCTTAACTGGAAAATCTGCTTCAAAATACCAGGTTCCTATTGCTTTCCCTTCGATTATTAAAGGGCTGTATATTATCTGGTTAGGTTTTGGACTCGTCACTATTATCTGATTAGAAATGTCTATTTGTTCAGTAGAGTTTTCTTGACCTGCATTATCTTCTTCTTTTGAATCTTTTGATGATTGTTCTTCTGATGAATAGTCTTGTTGTTTTTGTTCTTTTGTATCTTCTTCTCCTCCTATTACTGTTTCTTCTTTTTTGTCTGTTTCCAGCTCTGCCTGATTTGTATCTGTTGTTAAGTTGGTTTCTTTATTGTTTTTATCTTTAACTAAATTAGAAAAGAAACTTCCTTTACAAGAGCTAAATGATAAAATACAAAAGACACCTATTAATATGATAATAATTAAATAAAAAAATAATAATACATTTCTTTTTTTAATCATTTTCCTATTAAAACCTCCAAAAATATTATAATCTAAAAACTAACTTTGCTACTGTGAAATATATAAATAACCCCAGTGAGTCAAGAATGGTAGTTAAAAGCGGACTGCTAATTAATGCAGGGTCTAACTTCATTTTTGTCAGTAGCATGGGCAAAACTGCCCCAATTAAGTTTGCAATAAGTATTACTAAAAAAGTAGATATTGCAAGTGTAACGCCTAAAAGAAAAATATCTTTAAATATTATATATCGTAAAACAAAAAATATTGCACCAAGCGTAACTCCTAATAGCAAGCCAGTAATAAGTTCTTTTTTTACTACCCTAAACCATTTTTTAAAAGTTAAGTCTTTTACAGCAATAGCTCTTATTACCAATGTTGCAGACTGTGTTGCAGTGTTTCCACCGCTGTCTATTAATATTGGTATAAAAAAGGCAAGCGCAATAATTGATTCTAGAGTTTTTTCAAATTTTGATATAATTTCTGAAGACAGCAGTCCTGCAAATAATAATATGGACAACCACCCAACTCTTTTTACATATAAGATCCACGGTGAAACATTTGTATAGCTAATATCAATTGGGGCAACTGCTGCACCTTTTTGAAAGTCTTCAGTGGTTTCTTCTTCTACAACATCCATAATATCATCGATTGTAACAATACCAAGTAAAACACCTTTAGAGTCTATGACAGGCAAAGCAACTAAATCATATTTTTTCATAATGGCCGCTGCTTCCTCTTGGTCTTTTTCGGCATGAATAGATAAAAATTTATAATCCATTATTTTCTTTAATTTTTCTTCAGGGTCAGCTAAAATAAACTTTCTAATTGTTATACTGTCCAGTAAATGCCAATTGTTATCAACAACATATATCATGTTTATTGTTTCTGCATCTTTTCCAAATTCTCTTATGTGTGCTAAGCATTGGTGTATATACCAATCTTCTTTTACAGCAATATAATCAGGAGTCATTAATCTTCCAACGCTGTCTTCGGGATAGCCAAGTAACGCTAAGGCTTCTTGTCTTTCTTCGTAAGGAAGGATATTTAATAATTTTTGAGTAATAGTTCCTGGAAGTTCCTCAAACAGTTCTGTTCTTTCATCAGGCTCGAGTTCCATAATTATGTTCTTTAGCTGGATATCATTTAAATTTTTTAATATCTTTTCCTGTTCTGGTTGATCAAGTTTTGAAAAAACATCTCCAGCTAAAGCTGTAGGAAGAAATCTAAATAAAATAATTTTATTTTCTTCTTTTATATTATCCCATATATCACTTAATTCTCTAGCAGTGTTAATTTTTAAAACTAAATCTTTTAGTTTTTTCCAGTCTTTTTTTTCAATTAAGGAGTCAATCTCCTCAGCTGTTATATAGCTAACTTGTAGTCCTAAATCTTGCATATTGTTTTTATCCACTTGTTTAATCTTCTTGTTCTTCGTCACTATCTATATCAATGTTTATTTTTTTACTTTTTTCAGTAAACTCTGATATTGTGTCAATTATGTTTTCAGGTACTATATTTTTTGCTTTAAGAAGGTTTAATACATTTTTCATACCAACTTTTTTTATTATATAGCCGGCAATTGCTCCAATTGCTGCTCCTCCAATAACATAATATATTATAGTTTTATCAACTTTTTTATCGTTACTCATTTAATGCCTCCTGAATTTTTGCAAATTTATTGATTTGTTTATTTTTTACATTATACTATTAAATTTGTTAATAAATCCAGAAATAAAACTAAAATGAATGAAGTTAAATTTAAAAATAATTTAAAAATAAAACTAAAATAATGCTAAGGTGAGTATAAAGTATAAAAATAATGCTAAGATGAATTAAGATATTCTAAAATCCTGTATGAAAAGATACTAATCATATATAAATTTTGAAAATAAAAATATTATAATAAGTTATATAAGAAATAGTTATTTAAAAATTGTAAAAACTAAAAGAATAAGAATAACAAAGAAAATGAAGGAGAAACTAAAAAAATTAAAGCATTTAAATAAGTTAAAAGCATTAAATAACTTAAAGAAGCTGATGAATTTAATAAAAATAAAAAATTTATAGGAATGAAATAAGTTATAGAAATGAATGAAATTATAGAAATAAAAAAAGACGGTGTTCAGAATTATCAAAAAAAACCTAGTTACATTTATTTAGATATAATAACAGGATTTTTTGTTGCAGTTTTGTTAATATCAAATATAGCATCTACAAAAATTGTACAAATCTGGAAATTTACATTTGATGGTGGGACTATTCTTTTCCCATTATCTTATATTTTTGGTGATATATTAACTGAAGTTTATGGTTACAGAGCAAGCAGAAAAGTAATATGGACTGGTTTTTTTTCAGCGCTTATTATGTCTGTTATTTTAGGGCTAATTGGGATTGCAAAGCCTGCAGAAGGCTGGCAGTTTCAGGATGCTTATATGAAAATACTTGGCCAGACTCCAAGAATTGTTGCCGCTTCATTAATAGCATATTTTGCTGGTGAGTTTTCTAATTCATTTGTTCTTGCAAAAATGAAAATTTTAACAAAAGGAAAATATCTATGGACAAGAACAATCGGCTCAACTTTAGTAGGCGAAGGAATAGACACAGTTTTATTTGTATTTATAGCCTTTTTAGGATTATATGAATTAAAGCTTGTTTTATTAATTATTATTTCTAACTATGTATTTAAAGTAGGAATGGAAGTTATTCTAACTCCAGTTACTTATAAGATAGTTTATTTTTTAAAGAAAAAAGAAAATATTGATTACTATGATTACAATACTAATTTTAATCCTTTTATAATCATGAATATAAAAAATGATAAAAATTGAATGGGCAAATTATTGGGAAAAATAAACTAATATATATTATATATAATTTAATTAATCCTGGCTAAATAATTGACTAAAATTTTAAAAATATAAAAATTTTGTGCTTAATGAATTCAATTATTTTATACAATAAGGGAATTATTCAGCATAAACTGATTATATTTTAAATATAAGGCTCATTATATGTAAATTTATTTTTTTGAATTGGCTAAGTAAAAAATTATTATTGTATAAAACTTAAAATTTTTGTAAATGAGCTTTGTGTTGCATTAGGTATGAATAGTATTTACATTTTTTATGTTGGTCATAACTATTGTAAATTTTTTGCTAATATCCTTGCTACTGTTCTTCATAAGGGTTAGGGTATCTGTAATGGCCAACTACTTTATATTCTAAAAGCTTGTCTACTTCTGAAATTTTACCCAATTCTTTTGAAATCATAATAATTAAAGGCACACCTTGGTCATTTTTACGTGAGGAGATAAAACCGCCTAAATCCATATATGGGTTGTCAGGATCAAATTGAAAATAGACTATATCTCCTGGTTGCCATTGTATATTGTTATCTTTATTTCCAATAATGTATTCATTGCTTAGTTCTAAAGCATTTCTTTTAAAGAATTTTTCTTGGAAAAAAACATCTCTAAAATCAATATATTTTATAGGATCTTTTCTTTTTTTAATTTTATCTAATGGGTAATCTTCTTTATGTGCAAGCATATCATTATATATTAGTTCCATTAAGTCATATCCTACATCTCTTAAAACAATTGATATAACATCGGTAGATATCCATAAATTTTCAGAAGGATAACCAGAGTCCGGATAAACTTTATATCCATACTCTACTTTTTCATCAAGAAGCTTCATTACTCTTAATATAATTTTCTTTTGAATTTCAGTTAACTCAAATTCATTAGAGCCAACAGTGCTTGAAGTTGTGTTATTAGAGCCAGAACTCGTGCTATCTGATGATAGATTACTGTTATTGAGGTTGTTTGAGTTATTTTCTATAGTGCTAGTATTAGTATCATTAGTTGTGATTTTAATTGTTTTTACTGATTCTTCAAGTGAAGCACTTTTATTGTTCTGTGAATTTTCAGTTAAATCAGCATTAGCTTTTCCGTTTTTTTCAGTTTTTGATTTATCCTCGGCTACATAATGAGAGTTAACAATGAATTCTGAAATTGGAATAGGTTTAGGTGATACAAATAAATCTTTTGGAAGCTTGGTAATTATTTCTTTGTAGTGTGAATATAAAAACCAAACTTGTGCCGCAGCAAGCAAAATTATAAAAAAAGTTATTATTTTTATACCTTGGCTTTTTCTTAAATGTATTTTTTTTATTCTTTCCATAATAATATTATAAATATAATTTTAAAAAAATTATAAAAAATTATAAACCAAATAAAACAATTGTATTAATTTGTCTTAATTTGTTCTAATTTAAAATCTTTCTTTTAGATAATACAAGTTATTAAATATTATATTTAAATATTATATTTTTTTGAATTATATTAGCCTAAAAAAAATTAAAAATAAATAAGCTAATTTCTTTTAATTTATTTATATGTTTAATAAAATAAGTGCTTATGAAAGTTAAAAATGAAAATGAAAAACTAAATTTTGAAAGCCAAAGCTATAAACTTCTGACAGGTAATGAAGCAATTGCTCAAGCTGCATATGAAGCAGGTGTAAAAGTTGCAACTGCTTATCCTGGCACTCCTTCAACAGAAATTTTAGAAAATATTTCAAAATATAAAAGTATTTATTGTCAATGGTCTGTAAATGAAAAAGTTGCTTTAGAAGTTGCATCAGGTGCAAGTATTGCTGGTGCAAGAGCACTTGTAGCTATGAAGCATGTTGGATTAAATGTTGCAGCAGATCCTTTTATGACTCTTTCTTACACTGGTGTAAATGGGGGCTTGGTAATAATATCTGCTGATGACCCAAACATGCATAGCTCACAGAATGAGCAAGACAACAGGTTTTATGCAAAATTTGCAAAGGTGCCAATGCTTGAGCCTTCAGACAGCCAAGAAGCCTTAGATATGGTTAAGCTTGCCTTTGATATAAGTGAAAATTATGATACTCCCGTTATTGTAAGAACAACAACAAGGATTTCCCACTCCCGCTCTTTAGTAAAGATAGGAAGTGTTATTGATATAGAGCAAAAAAAATATATAAAGGATGCTAAAAAATATGTAATGATACCTGCTTATGCCCGACTAAGACATCAAAAGCTTTTACAAAGGTGGGAACAATTAAAAAATCTGGCAGAAGATGAGATTTTTTATAAGATTTTTATTCCAGACACTTCTAAACTAGATAATTTTAAACCAGACACTTTTGAGTCAGGAACTTCTAAAAAAGAAAATTTAAAAATTTACATGAAAAATCAAAGTGTAGGAATTATTACTTCTGGAATATCTTTTCAGTATACGCGTGAAGTGTTTTTTAACTACCCAATTTTTAAACTTAATATGACAAATCCAATTCCAGCAAAAGCAATAACAAATTTTGCAACTGATAAAAACTTTTTAATTGTGGTTGAAGAGCTGGAACCCTTTTTGGAAGAGCAAATTAAATTATTAAATTTGCCAGTTGAGGTTGTTGGAAAAAAATATTTTCCTATAAATGGTGAATTAAACTTAGAAATTGTTCAAAAAGTTTACAATGAATTGTTTTTCAAATCAATTAAATCAAGTAATGAAAATTTTCCCTCGGCAGATAATTTTGTTGAAAGTCTTCCTTTTATTGAAAGTCTTCCGCCAAGACCGCCGGTTCTTTGTGCAGGATGTCCACACAGGCCAGTTTTTCATGTATTAAAGAAATTAAAAGTTGCAGTTATGGGTGATATTGGATGTTATACATTATCAGTCTTGCCACCCTTGAATTCTTTAGATAGCTGTTTATGTATGGGGGCAGGAATAGGGCAAGCTTTAGGAATGGAAAAAGCTAACCCAGAACTAAAAGGTAAAATAGTTTCTGTAATTGGTGATTCTACTTTTTTCCACTCTGGTATAACACCATTGATAGACAGTGTTTATAATGAGTCAACAGGTGTAATTATTATTTTAGACAATCAAACAACAGCAATGACTGGCCATCAAGATCATCCTGGAACAGGTAAAACTTTAATGGGAAACTTAACTGAAACTTTAAAACCAGAAGAATTTGCAAAAGCTGCTGGTGTTAAAAGTATACATGTTATTGACCCATATAAAATTAGATCATTGGAAAAGTTAATAAAAGAAGAGCTTGCAAAGCAACAGCTTTCTGTAATTGTTTGCAGAAGGCCTTGTGTATTATTGGATAAATCTAAGAAAAATAATTTAGTTTTAATTGATTATAATAAATGCAGAAAATGTGGGTTATGTTACCAATTTGGCTGTCCTGCAATTGAGTTAAGAGATGATAGATATTTAATTAATAATTTGTTATGCAACGGTTGTGGTGTTTGTATTGATATTTGCAAGTGGAAAGCTATTGAAGTTTATAAAGAAAATTAAGCAAATGATAATTTTAGAAAAAATTATAATAGATAGATAATAGATAGTAATAACATAAATAATGAGGTAATAGTAATTAATAATATAAGTAATATAAGAAAAATAATAAGATAATAGTAATAAAATAATAAAGAAAAAAAGTAAAAAAATAAGAAAATAAAACTTTTTTATGGTAAAATTCGACAATAATAACAATAATTACAATTTAAGAAATTATTTAGATTATGGCGGTATTTTATCAGTTTTGTTTGTTGGGGTAGGAGGTCAGGGTATAATTCTAGCTACAAAAATACTTGCTCATGCAGCAATTTTTGAAGGTTATGATGTAAAAGTTTCGGAAGTACATGGTATGGCCCAAAGAGGTGGAAGTGTTGAGGGTAGTGTAAGGTTTGGCAAAAAGGTATTTTCACCTACAATAAATAAAGCTGATTTCTTAATTGGTTTAGAAAAACTTGAAGCCCTTCGTTATATCAATAAATTAAAAAATGATGGTTTTATGATAGTCAGTGATTTTGAAATTTATCCATCCTCACTAAATACAAATAAAAATTCATTATATCCAAAAGATATTAACTTTAAAATTAAAAGTTATACAGATAATGTTGTTTTTGTTGATGCAGTAAAAATTGCAAAAGAATTAAATGATTTAAGAGTAGTAAATACAGTTTTACTTGGCGTGTTATCCTGTTTTTTGCCAATAAAATTAGAAAATTGGCAAAAAGCAATTTTGCAAAATATTTCTTCAAAAGTTCTTTCTTTAAATATAAAGGCTTTTGAAGAAGGTAAAAAATTTTTAGGGCAGGAGGGGAAATGCCTATAAAACAATTAACTGTTTTTTTAGAAAATCAAACAGGAAGGCTTGCAGAAGTCGCAAAAATTTTGAAGGATAAAAATATTAACCTTCAAGGCTTTTCAACAACAGAAGCAAGAGATTATGGAATATTAAGACTGGTTGTATCTGATACTGAACTGGCAAGGCAAAGCTTAAAAGATGCTGGTTTTACTACTCATGTTGCTGATGTAATTTGTGTTAAAGTTGAAGACAAGCCGGGGGAGCTTTACAAAGTTTTATATACTTTAGCTAAAGCAAACATCAATATTGATTATATTTATGTAATTGCAGCCACAAGGCTTGTTTTAAGTGTAAAAGAAATTCAAAAGGCAGAAGAGATGCTAAGAAACAATAATGTTTTGCTGTGTGATTAGTTTAGTTTAGATATTTTGATTTATAAAAATTTTGAAATTATGGAATTATAATCTTTAAAAGAAAGGGGGAGTCTATGCTAGGATTTGCAGGAGTTTCTGTTTTTTTAGCCTATATATTATGTATCCTTTCAACTGTATTTTGCATAATATATGGAGCAATAATGTGGAATAAAGATAAGTAAGACAGATAGAAAACAAGAAGCAAATGTTAAAGCAGAAAAAAAGGTAATAAAAGATAACAAAAAGATAAGAAAAGATAAGAAGTTAAAGGGATAAAAGGTAAAAGATATAAAGATAAAAATAGGATAAAACAGTAAAGTCAAGATTACAAGATTACTTAAGTAAAGTTACTTCAAGATTATTTTGAAAGGGGCTTTTTATGAACATTTTTGTACTGGCTATCATAATAATAATATATCTTTTAATTGTTGGATATCTTGGGTTTCTGGGTTATAGGGGGACAAAAACAGAAGGTGATTTTTTAGTTGCGGGCAGGCAAATTCACCCATATGTTATGGCTTTATCTTATGGCGCAACTTTTATTTCAACATCTGCAATAGTAGGATTTGGAGGAGCGGCAGGTGTATTTGGTTTAGGGTTGCTTTGGCTTACTTTTTTAAACATTGCTCTTGGAATTGCTGTAGCTTTTATACTTTTTGGTAAAAGAACAAGACAAATGGGCAAAAATTTAGATGCCCATACATTTCCAGAGCTCCTTGGCAAAAGGTTTGATTCAAAGTTTATTCAGATATTAGGTGGTATAGTAATATTTGTTTTTATGCCATTATACACAGGTGTAGTATTAATTGGTGCAGCAAGATTTATTGAAAGCACTCTTCAAGTTAATTTTGTGCTTGCACTAATGGTATTTTCAATAATTATTGCTGCTTATGTTATAGCAGGCGGTCTTAAAGGTGTTATGTATACTGATGCTTTACAAGGGACAATTATGTTTATTGGGATGATTGTTCTTATAGTTTTAACTTATGTTAAAACTCCAGGAGGTTTTATAGGAACACATCAGGAATTAACTAGTCTTGCTTCACAAGTTCCAGAAAACCTTGTTAAAGGGGGACATCAGGGATGGACAACAATGCCAATTTTAGGGTCTCCGCTTTGGTGGTCTTTAGTGTCTACAACAATTTTAGGTGTTGGCATAGGTGTACTTGCTCAACCCCAGCTTGCTATTAGATTTATGACAGTTAAAAGCAATAAAGAATTAAATAGAGCAGTTTTAATTGGTGGTATTTTCATTCTTGCAATGACTGGAGTTGCATTTGTTGTTGGCGCTTTATCAAATGTTTATTTTTGGGAAAATTTAGGCAAAGTTTCAATTGCAGCTGCAAATGGAAATATTGATTTAATAATTCCAACTTTTATAAACATGGCGCTTCCAAAATGGTTTGTATATATTTTTATGATCACCCTTTTAGCTGCTGCAATGTCTACAATAAGTTCTCAATTTCATGTTATTGGTACCTCGTTTTCAAGAGACATGTTAAGAGTTGGTTTAAATAATGCAAATGCACATGCAAATGTAAATGTAAATGCAAATGCAAATGTAAATGTAAATGGGCAAAATGGTCTAAATTCTACAAGTAAAAATACAAAAGGAGTATTAATAACTAAAATTGGTATTATCATCGGAATTATCATAAGCATAGTTTTAGGTTTTTATCTGCCTCCTAGTATTATTGCAAGGGGCACTGCTTTGTTTTTTGGTGTTTGTGCTGCAACTTTTCTGCCAATGTTTGTCTGTGCACTATTCTGGAAAGGTGCAACTAAAGCTGGGGCTATAAGTGGTATGGTTGTTGGCATAGTTACCAGTATATTCTGGATGTTTTTTGTCCACAAGGCTAATGCTGAAATGTTAAAATTGGTAGTTGTTCTTACTGGCAAACCAAGTATCTTTGGCTATCCATGGAATGCGATGGATCCAATAATTATTGCATTCCCGCTTGCATTCTTGGTTACAATATTTGTAAGTCTTGGAACAAAAAAGATGCCAAAAGAACTGGTAGAAAAGAGTTTTGAAAATATTTAAAATATAAAAACTAAATAAAATATAAAAGCTAAATAAAAACTAAAAAATGAAAAATAAAAAAACTTAAAAGAAAGAAAAGAAAGAAAACTTGAAAATCTGGGAGTTTTAAAATGAAGGATAGCATATACTGGGAGCCAGAAGTAGAAACTTTATCAAGAGAAAAGCTTGCTGAAATTCAGCTTAAAAGACTAAAAAAAACATTAGTAAATGTTTATGAAAATGTTTCATTTTATAAAAAGCTTTTTGATGAACATGGCATAAACCCATATAAATTTGAAAGTCTTTATGATATTTCAAGATTGCCTTTTACTACAAAAGATGATTTACGCGATAATTATCCTTTTGGTCTTTTTGCAAAACCATTAAGCGAGATAGTTAGAATACACTCTTCTTCTGGTACTACTGGAAATCCAACAGTGGTTAGTTATACATCAAATGATATTGCTATGTGGGGAAATTTAATTGCAAGAGATTTATATGGGGTTGGCGTTAGAAAAAATGATATTATTCAAAATAGTTATGGTTATGGGCTTTTCACGGGTGGCTTAGGACTTCACTACGGGGCTGAACTTTTAGGTGCAACTGTTATTCCTGTATCTGGCGGTTTAACTGAAAGACAAATAAAAATAATGATTGACTACGGCTCCACAGTATTATGCTGTACTCCATCTTATGCTTTACATATTGCCGAAGTTGGGAAAGAAAAAAAAGTGGATTTTTCAAAACTGCCCTTAAAATTAGGCGTTTTTGGTGCTGAACCTTGGACAGAAGAAATGAGAAAGGAAATTGAGGCAAGACTTTTTATAGATGCTATAGATATTTATGGCTTAAGTGAAATTATTGGTCCTGGGGTTTCTTGTGAATGTATTAAAAAATCAGGTCTTCATGTGGCAGAAGACCACTTTTATGTAGAGATAATAGATCCTGCTACTGGAAAGCAACTTCCTTCAGGAAAACAAGGAGAGCTTGTTTTTACTACTCTTACTAAAGAGGCAATGCCTCTTATTAGATATAGAACCAGAGATTTATCAGTTTTAAACACAGATGTTTGTGAATGCGGCAGAACTCATGCAAGAATGAAAAAGCCGATGGGAAGAACAGATGATATGTTAATAATTAGAGGTGTAAATGTATTTCCATCACAAATAGAGGAAGTCTTAATGCAGGTAAAGGAAGTTGAACCTCATTATCTTATTGTAGTTGATAGAAAAAATTATCTTGACACAATTGAATTATGGATTGAAGTATCAGAGGATGTTTTTGCCGAAAAAATAAATGACTTGGAAAATTTTGAATCTGCAATTGAAAATAAATTATATGCTGTTACTGGTATAAATATTGATGTAAAATTAAAAGAACCAAAAACAATAAAAAGAAGTGAAGGTAAAGCAAAGAGAGTAATTGATAAAAGAAAAGGTGAAACACTTTAAAAGTAATCATCATTAATAAGTTATATTATCATTATAAATTATTATCTTAAATTATCATCTTTCTTATTATCATAGTAAATTATTATAAGTAAATTAGTAAAAGTTTTGTAAAAATCAAAAATTAAGCAATAAATAGCAAATAAATAAAGTGATAAAAGTGACAAAAAATATAATATTAGGATATTTTGATTAGGTGTGTTTTAAATTAAGGGTATTTTGAATTAGTGATATATGAGATTAAGGTTGTTTAAGATTATAAATGTTTGAGATTTGCGCTGTTTAGATTTAGTGATGTTTGAAATTAAAAAAGTTTAGGATTAGTGATGTATGAGATTAAGGATGTTTGAGATATGAAAAATAATGAAAATGAAAAGTTTTGGGATCCAAAAATTTCTACAGCTTCAAGAGATGAAATAGTATCTGTCCAGTTAGAAAATTTAAGAAAAACATTAAAGCATTGTTATTTAAACAATAAATTTTATAAAAAAAGAATTGATGATGCAGGATTAAATCCTGATAAAATTAAAGACTTAAAAGAGTTAGAAACACTTCCTTTTACATCAAAAGATGATTTGCGCGATAATTATCCTTTTGGTCTTTTTTGTACTCCATTAAGTAAAGTTGTGAGAGTTCATTCTTCTTCTGGTACCACTGGAAATCCAACGGTTGTTGGGTATACAAAAGAGGATTTGAATATTTGGGCAGAAGTTCTTGCAAGGATAATGTATGACGCAGGAGTAAGAGAAGATGATATTGTTCAGGTAAGCCATGGGTTTGGTATGTTTACAGGTGGCTTTGGTTTTCAGTATGCCGCAGAAAAATTAGGTGCACTTGTAATTCCAATTTCTGGAGGTAATACAGAAAGACAGTTAAAAATTATGCAGGACTTTAAGTCTACTGTTTTATGCTGTACACCTTCTTATACTTTATATATGGCTGAGGTTGCTGAAAAAATTGGAGTAGATTTTTCAAAACTTCATCTAAAACTAGGATTTCTAGGTGCTGAACCGTGGACTGAGCCTATGAGACAAGAAATTGAGCAAAGACTTTGTATGACAGCTCTAAACAGTTATGGTTTAAGTGAAGTTATTGGTCCTGGGGTTTCATGTGAATGTCTTGCAAAAGATGGCTTACATATAAATGAAGATCACTTTTATGCAGAGATAATAGACCCTGATACTGGCAAAACCCTTCCTTATGGTAAGAAAGGAGAGCTTGTTTTTACAAGCTTGACAAAAAAAGCCTTTCCTGTAATAAGATATAGAACAAAAGATATTTCATATTTATATCTTGATAATTGCCCTTGCGGAAAAACATTTATTAAGATGGCTCCACCAATGGGAAGAACAGATGATATGTTAATAATTAGAGGCGTAAATGTTTTTCCTTCACAAATAGAGGAAGTCTTAATGCAGATTAAAGATTTAGAGCCACATTACCTGATAGTTTTAACAAGGGAGAATTATCTTGATAAAATAGAAGTATGGGTTGAAGTATCTGAAAATATATTTCATGAAAAATTAATGGATTTAGAGTTTTTTGAAAAATCAATTGAAGATAAGCTATATTCTGCTATAGGAATCCATATTAAAGTAAGCTTAAAAGAACCAAGAACAATTGCACGAAGTGAAGGTAAAGCCCAAAGAGTTTGGGATAGAAGGCAGTAAAAAAGTATAAATAATTAAAAAAATGCTAGAGCAGAATAAATAGAATAAATAAATAGATAAATAAACGGTAAAGCAGAATGAATAAATAGCTAAAAAAACAGTAAAAAACAGGAAATAATTAAAAAAATAGCAGTTTAAATAAATAATTGTTGAAAAATAGGGGATAATTTTAAAAGTTATGTGGAAAAGCTAAATTATTTAAAAAGTTATATAAATATTGTAAAAAAAAATATTGATCTAGAATTAAAAGATATTTCAAAATTATTTTCTTATAATTTTCATAATTTTTTAGATACACGTTTTTTATATACATTTACTATATTGAGTCTCTTAAGACCAACGTCTTTAATAAATTTAAAAACTCAAGATATTAATTTTAAAAATCAAGGAATTAATTCTAAAAAGAAAGATAAACTTATTAGTCTAATTACTGGCATTGAACTGCTTGGTGTTGGATTAAACTTTCACAATTTTAATGTAAATGATTTTATTTATCTTTTAAAAAACGTTAATCCTGAGACAAAAAATACTTATAAAAGATATATAATTGACTTACTGTTTGGGGATATATTTTATTCGAATTCAGTAAAATATGTACTGGAATTTAACGACTTTTTAATTTTTAAAGATATACTTGAGTCATTAAAATTAGTCCATAACTCAAGATTAATTTTGCATAATAAATTAATAAAAGAAACTGAAAAAAATAAAAATAAGTTAGAATTTTTGTTTAAAAATAAATTAATTGCTGATAACGAGACGCTCCTAATTGAAACGAATTCGCTCCTTAAAAATTCTTTTTTAATTGGTTATAATTTGATGGAAAATGAAGATAAATTAAAAATTTCTGTAGAAGATTTTATTGATTTAGCAAATAATTTTGTTATGATAAAGACTTTTAAGGATTTAGAATTGTTTTTAAACGATATTTCACATGAGCTGCCTGTTTTAAAAGGCATAAAGTTTGTAAAAGATAGAGTTGCTGTTATTAAAAAAAATATTGAAAAATTAATTGAAAATTTTAAATTAGACTGGCTGGCGCAAAATTTAAAATCTTTAGCCTATATTTATTTTAAATAATCTTAGTATTTTAAATAATCTTAGATAAACTTAAATAATTAAAAAATTTAAAAAACGTGTTTTTGTTATTGACTTAATATTATGTATTATGGGCTTTAGTGAAAAAAAAGATTTTATAAGGGAAATAATCAGAGAAGATTTAAAACTTGGAAAATACAAGAGTGTTCATACAAGGTTTCCACCTGAACCTAATGGTTATCTTCATATTGGACATGCAAAAGCAATATGCTTGAATTTTGGTCTTGCATTGGAATTTGGCGGTAAATGTAATTTAAGATTTGATGACACAAACCCAACTAAAGAAGAGCAAGAATACGTAGACTCAATTAAGGAAGATATCAAGTGGCTTGGTTTTGATTGGGAAGATAGGGAATACTATGCTTCAGATTATTTTGAAAAGCTTTATGAATATGCTGAGATATTAATTAAAAAGGGAAAAGCTTATGTCTGTGATTTAACTCCTGAACAAATTAAAGAATACAGGGGAACATTAAAAGAGCCAGGAAAAGAAAGTCCATACAGAAACAGGTCAGTCGAAGAAAATTTACGTCTGTTTAGAGAAATGCGCCAGGGCAAATATCCTGATGGTTCTAGAGTGTTAAGGGCAAAAATAGATATGGCTTCACCAAATTTAAATTTAAGAGATCCAGTTATGTATAGGATACTTCATAAAAGTCATCACAGAACAGGTGATAAGTGGTGTATATATCCTACTTATGACTGGGCTCATGGACAATCAGACTCAATAGAAAACATTTCACATTCTATTTGTACACTTGAATTTGAGGATCATAGACCTTTATATGATTGGTTTATAAACCAGCTTGAAATACATCATCCTAGACAAATAGAATTTGCCAGATTAAATTTAACTTATACAGTTATGAGCAAAAGAATTTTACTAGAATTGGTAAATAAAAAAATTGTTAGCGGCTGGGATGACCCAAGAATGCCAACAATTTCAGGAATGAGAAGGCGAGGTTACACTCCTGATTCAATAAAGAATTTTGCCGCAGCTATTGGTGTTTCAAAATCTGAAAGCATTGTAGAATTTGAGTATTTGGAGCATTTTGTTAGGGAAGACTTAAATAAAAAAGCAATGAGAGTAATGGGTGTAATCAATCCTCTAAAAGTTATAATTGACAATTATCCTGACGAAGTTGAAGAGGAAATTGATGCAATAAATAATCCTGAAGATTTATCTGCTGGGAAGAGAAAGGTGCCCTTTTCAAAAATAATTTATATTGAAAAAGATGATTTTATGGAGGAACCTTATTCAAAATTTTATAGGCTTGCACCAGGCAGGGAAGTAAGATTAAGATATGCTTATTTTATAAAGTGTATAGATATTAAAAAAGACAATAAAGGAAATGTTATTGAACTTCATTGCATTTATGATCCCCAATCTAAAGGTGGTAATGCTCCTGATGGTAGAAAAGTTAAAGCAACCCTTCACTGGGTATCTGCAAAACATGCAATTAATGCAGAAGTGAGGTTATATGAAAAGCTTTTTAAAGTTGAAAATCCTTTAAAAGTAGAGGAAGGCAAAACTTTCTTGGATAACTTAAATCCAGATTCATTGAAAGTTATAAAAAACTGCAAGTTAGAGCCTTCTTTAAAAAATGCAATTCCTGGGCAAATTTTTCAGTTTGAAAGGTTAGGATACTTTTGTGTTGATAAAGAATCTACAAGTGAAGGTCTAGTATTCAATAGAACCGTAACTTTAAAAGACGAATGGGCAAAAATTAAAGAAAAGATAAAGTAATAAATAAAATAATTAAAAGCACTGCAAGTTTAGATCAAGGAAGATGGTTTGAACTTCTTTTTGACAATAATAAAAACTCTCCCAATACAAAAGAAGATATAGAAATTGGAGGATGTGTTAATGTTTTATATGGAGACTTTAAATCACCAGTAAGAGCATTTCCTTCAAATACTTGCTTTGTTGCGATTAAAAGTTTTTAAAATTATAAATTCTATTATTGACTTTAAGCTTATCAAGATATATATTTATAGTTAATTTATTATTGTAATTACAACATTACTAAAATTTCATGTAAAATTTAATGTAATTTAATTTATATTGTTTATGCTTTTTTTTACATTTTTAGCCTATATAGCCTATATAACTTTAAATGAAGAAATAAAGATTGAAAGAGAGCAAATAAATGTTAGCTGTATTTAGCAGTGGAAATGGTGAAATTGAGATTATAGATGTGCCGGTTCCAAAAATAAATGAAAATGAAATTTTGCTTAAAGTGAAAGCAACTTCAATTTGTGGCACAGATATAAAAATAAAAAAATTTGGCCACTTTAAAAATCCTCAAGGCAATAAAATTATACTTGGTCATGAAGTTGCAGGAATAATAGAAGAGGTTGGTCCAAAAATAAAAGCTTTTAAAAAAGGTATGAGAGTTTCTATTGCCCCAAATATTGGATGTGGCCAAAGCTACTATTGCATTAGTGGAAACACTAATTACTGCGAGAATTATCAAGCAATTGGCATTAGCATGAATGGCTCCTTTGCCGAATATATGAAAATTCCATCAGAATATATCGTTCAAGGAAATGTTATACAAATTCCAGATAATGTTACCTTTGAAGAAGCTTCGCTGGTTGAGCCTTTATCCACAGTAGTATGCGCAGCTGAAGCAGTTAGTATTTCACCTCCGGATGTTGTTTTAATAATTGGTGCCGGTCCTATGGGAATTTTGCATTTAATGATGGCAAGATTAAGAGGTGCAGGGAAAATTATAGTGAGTGAGATAAGTTTGGCTAGAAGAGAACAGGCAAAAACTTTTGGCGCAGATGTAATTGTAAATCCATTGGAAGAGAATTTAAAAGAAATTGTTTTTAAGGAAAGTAATAGTAAAGGTGCAGATGTAATTATAACTGCAGCTCCATCAAAAAAAGCACAAGAAGAAAGTCTAGAACTTATTTCAAGAAGAGGCAGAATAAATTTTTTTGGTGGTCTTCCAAAGGGACAGGATGTAATTAGCATAAATTCAAACATTATACATTATAAAAATGTCATATTAACTGGAACAACAGGTCAAAGCCTTGCTCAATACAGGAAAGCAATGGATATAGCTTCCTCAAAAAAGCTGGATTTAAGTAAATTAATTACTGAAAGATTTGAATTAAAACAAGCAGAAGAAGCATTCAAAAAAGCTGTTTTAGAAACAACCTTGAAGGTAATTTTTAAATTTACTTAATACTTATTTCTCCATAGCCCCTTGTAAAATGCTTAATATCCATATTAACTACACTACTTTGTGTCTTTGCCTTATGTTTATTGTTATATGTTTTATCTGCATTGTTCATACTAATTTATCTGGATATTATTTATATTATATTTTATATAATAATTAACTATTAACTATAGTTTATTAAATTTGTTACAATTAAAGAAAAAGCTCGCTTAAATTTTTTTTATTTAAAAAAATTTTTATTTTGTATAATTTTTATAGTAATATCTATTTTTAATTTTTAATATTTACTAAATGTAAATTAATACTATGAAAATTAATACTAAAGGTGAATTAAAAATTGAAAAAAGACCCAGACTTGATTTTGCTACATGCTCCAAGTGTATATGATTTTAGAAAAAAAAGTATAATGTTTGGTCCAGTAAGCGACTTAGTTCCCTCAACTCCTATTTTTGAGATGTATCCAATTGGGTTTTTAACTCTTTCAAATTACCTAAATAAAAGAGGAATAAGCGTTAGAATTATAAATATTGCATATAGAATGTACCATGAACCAAATTTTAATGTTGAAAGATTTATTCAAAAATTAAATCCTTTAATTTTTGGCATAGACCTCCACTGGCTTCCGCATTGTCAGGGAGCAATTGAAATCTCAAAGATTGTAAAAAAATATCACCCCGATATACCAATAGTTTTTGGTGGTTTTAGCTCATCTTATTTTTGGGAAGAATTAATAAAATTTGACAGTGTTGATTTTATTATACAGGGGGATTCAACAGAAGAGCCCCTCTTTTTATTGATTAAATATTTGAAAAAAATAAACACTCTTTTAAAGAATGATAAAAATTTGAATAATTATTTAAATTCTTCATCTTTAAATTCTTCAGATTCAAAAGATTCTCCAAATTCTAATAAAGTTTTAAATTTTAGCACTATATTAAACCTGATTGATAATGAATATGAAAATTTCAATATTATAGAAGACCTAAGAAAAATTCCTAATCTTGTTTATAAAAAAAATTCAGTAGCCTATAACAATCCAGTCAAATGTATTTCAAAGGACTTGTCTGAGATAGATTTTGACTACAGAATTATGTTTAAGCAAGTTTTGAGATATAAAGATTTACGGAGCATAATGCCTTTTCATGACTGGTTTAGATATCCTATAACAACTATTCCTATAGTTCGTGGCTGTAAAAATATTTGTGCAAATTGTGGAGGTTCTAAGTTTGCTTTTAATTTGTTTGCAAGCAGGATTGAGCCTGCATTTCGCCAACCAAAAAAGCTTGTAGAGGAAATAAGATTAATTAGAAAATATATAAAATCGCCAATTTTTTTATTAGGAGATTTAAATAGCGCAGGCAAAGATTACGTTAAAGAATTTTTTGGATATGCTAAATCATTAGAAAACAGCATACAAATATTTTTTGAATTTTTTGAACCTCCTAAAAATTGGTTTTTTGAAAGTGCGGCAAGCGTGTTTAAAAATGTTTGTTATGAAATATCTCCTGATACACATGATGAAAATATAAGAGGCTTTATGGGTAAAACATACACAAATGAGGATTTATTCAATAGTATAAGTTTTGCGCTTTCAAAAGGAGCTTTAAGGTTTGATCTTTATTTCATGACAGGATTGCCTCATCAAACAAAAGAATCTATTTTAGAAACCGTTGACTTTTGCAAAGATTTTTATAAAAAATTAAATTGGAATCCTAAGTTTATGCCATTTATTTCGCCAATGGCTCCATTTTTAGATCCTGGAAGTAGAATATTTGAAGAACCAGAAAAATTTGGCTATAAACTTTTAGCAAAAACCCTAAAAGAACATATTAATTTAATAACAAAGCCTTCCTGGAAATACATATTAAATTATGAATCTGATTTTATTACAAAAGATGATTTAGTTTTTTCGACATATAAGGCAGCTATTGGACTTAATAGGTTAAAAGCAAAAGCAGGTTCTATTACATTTGAGGTAATGAAGCAAAATGAACAAAGAATAGAAAATGCCCTAAAGATTATGAAAGAGATAGATGATATAATGATATTAAATGACTCTAATTTAATAGAAAAAAAATTAAGTGATTTAAGGGATAAAACATATAAATACAGCCTTTCTACAGTTTGTGAGAAGAAAGAGCTAGATTTTCCTCTTTTTAACAGGAGTTTTAATTGGTTTAATATAATTAAAGACTTTTTATTGAGAAAATATTAAGATAAACGTAACTTTATCATTAAAAAATATTATTTTATTTATTTTAATTAAAATTTAAAATCGAAGATTTCTTTAATTTTATTAATTTTAAAAGTTAAACCATGGAAAAAGTTTTAGCATATGATAGTTTTTTACAGGATACTAAAAATATTTTTAAATCTAAACCTGAACTATTGTTTTTAAAAAATGGTTTAAGAAAGCTTGAAGAATTTTTAAAGAATTTTTCTGAAAACCTTAGTGATATTTTGAGTAATTCTGTAAAAAGTACTTTAAATGCAGGCGGGAAAAGGATTAGACCTTCTCTACTTTTAATTTCTGCAAAAAATGAAAATTATAATTTAGATTATTTGATTCCTGCTGCTGCCGCCATTGAAATGATTCACACAGCTTCATTAATACATGACGATATTATAGATAAATCTGAGCTAAGAAGAGGCAAAAAAACTCTTCATAAGATTTATGACAGAGACACTGCAAAATTTGTAGGGGATTATTTGCTTACACAAACATTTTATTTATTAAGTAATTATGAGATACCAGAAATATTGTTAGAAACATCAAAGGCTGCAAGTCTTTTGGTAAAGGGAGAGTTTAATCAGTTAAAAACGAAAAAAAAGTTAAACCAAAATGAAAATGATTATATTGAGAAAATTTATGAAAAAACTTCTTCCTTATTTAAGTTAAGCTGCTTAATTGGAGGAATTCTTTCAAAGTCAAATAACGAAGATATTGAAAAATTAATAAAATTCGGTGAGTTAATAGGCATATCTTTTCAAATTAATGATGACTTATTAGATATAAATTTAAGAAATAGTTCAAAAAATATTGGAAAACCAATTGGAAATGATTTAAAACAAGGGGATATTACCTTGCCTTTTATTTATGGAAATGAAAATCCTGATTTTAAAAAACAATTTAAAAACTTTATTGCTAAAAATAATTTTACTTCAGAAGAATTTAAAAAATTATTAAGCCTTCTGGACGTTACAGGTGCAGTTAAAAGAACTGAAGAAAAATTATATTTTTATTTAGACCAAGCTAAAAAAATTGCATATTCGATTAGCGGAAACCAGAGAAGAAAAGCTTTATTAGCCATTTGTGATTTAATTGCTGTTACTTATAAAGCAATTGATAAAAGTAATAGCTAGCCATCACTTTTTTTATATAATTTCTTGTCTCATCATAAGTAATGTTTTCAATAAACTCATCTATATCATCACTTTTATAACTGGCAATCCATTTAGACATAGCCCCTGGACCACCATTATAAGCACCACAAGCAAAATACTTGTTTTGATTAAAATTTTGAAGTTGTCTGCTTAAATAAAAACAACCCATTTTTATATTTGTTTCTGGATCATACAACATTTCATTTGAAAAGTTTTTAATATTTAAAGAATTTGCAATACTTTTACCAGTTGCAGGCATTATTTGCATTAATCCTAAAGCTCCCGCATAAGATCCTGCTTTTGGGTCAAATCTTGATTCTTCTCTAATTACAGCTAAAACGTATAAAGGGTCAAGTTTAAACTCACTAGAGTACTTATCAATATACTCTTTAAATCCATAAGGATAAGTTAAATAGTAAAGGTAGTCTAGATAAGGAGATGTTAAATTTTTTTTTAACTTTGAGTAGTATTTTGCTATAATTTTTTGTGAATTTATATAATCTTTGGCTAAGAGATAAAGAGTAGAAATCTGCAAAATGGAATAGCTATCTTTTTCAAATTGAGGTTTTGCTGCTTCTATTTCGTAAGCTGCACTAGTATAAAGTTCAAGAAATAAAAGTTCTTTTGCTTTATCAACATGTGAAAATATAACATTTTTATCAGAAGTACTATTGGAATTAACATTGAGGTTTGTATTAGTGCTAGCATTACTGTATGAGTTAGTGTTAGAGTTGGTTCCAGAGTTGGTTCCAGAGTTTGTATCAGTTTTTGGCTCAATGTTAGAGTTGGTACTAGATTTAATTCCAGAGTTGGTATCAGTTTTTAGCTCAGTATTAGTATTGAAATTGGTGTCAGAGCCGGTGTTAACGCTTGTGTCAGTTGTGGAGTCAGCTTTATCGCTAGTTATATTTTTATTGTTGTTGTCAGTTTTAGCATTAATAAACAAGAAAGCTTTTGGAATAATTTCTGTTATTTTAGGATTTAAAGGATTTACATCATTATTTAACTGTTTAAGAGTAATGTTTATATTAAGTTTTTCAAGTTCCTGCTTGCTTGCAAATGTATAGTAGCTGTAGGAATTAAAACTTACTATTTTTTTTAATAAGTCAACAGCATCCTCAGTTTTTTGTGCCTTTAATAGACACTTTGCCTGCCAAAATAAAGCTTTTTCTAATAACTGCCCAGATGACTGACTTGAAGAATAACCAGCAGAAAATCTTTCTGCCATTGTCTTAAATGTTGCAAATGACTCATCAAAATTATTATTTTTATACTGAATCCATCCAAGCTCCCAGAAAGCATCAGAAATTTTATCGCCTCCTTTGTAATTATCAATAATCTTTTTATAATAATTTTTTGCTTTTTCAATATTGTTTTTGGATGAGTAAAGCCTGCCTATTCGATAAAGAGCATCATCTGCATAATTGCTTTCAGGAAATTTTTCAACAATTTTTTCATAGTAAGCTATTGCCTCAGAATCTTTGTTTTGACTGCTTGTTGCTCTACCAATAAAATATAAGCAATCATCTGCAAATGCACTTGATGGATATTTATTGTAGCACTGTAAAAGAAAATTAATTGAATCATTATAGTTTCTTAAATTAAAATAGCACATTCCAATTTTAAAAAGAGTTTTAGCTTCAAGCGATGGGCTAATTTTTGTATCGTTAACTACTTTTTTAAATTCAGCAATTGCACTCTCATACCAATAAAGGGCATAAAATTTTTCACCTCTTTTATAAATCTGTTCAGCGGTTGGAGTAAATTGGCTTATTATATTTTTTTCTGCCATGGATGAAATTGCCTGTAGGGAATTATTTGCATAATTACTTTCGGGATTTTCAAGCCAAATTTTTTTATAGTTTTCAAATGCAGAGCTATATTTATTGTTTTTTTCCTGGCAAACAGCAAGCTGATATCTGCAATATGCAGAATAATCTGAGGTAGGAAAAGTATTCAAAAAAACCTGATAGCTACTTTCTGCATTTGTGTACTCACTTTTTAAAAAAAATAAATCAGCATATTCAAGATATGCTTTTTGGATAAAAATAGAATCGCTAAATTCATCTATTAACTTTTTATAATTTTTCAAGGCTTGATCAAATTTATTTTGCATAAGCTGACTTTTAGCTAGGTAATATAAAGCGTGGTCTTGCAAAATCTTGTAATCTTCTTTAATTGAATTAAAACAATACTCTGCTAAAATATAGTCTTTCTTTTCAAAAGCTTCTAAGCCTTTTTTAAAAAAAATCCTTTGCTTGTCTGTAATATTACTTCCTGAATCACTGACGTTAATTGAGTCATTGCTATGGCTTAAATCATTGCTGCCATTATTACTGTTTGGATTATTTGATTTATTGTTGTTTGTATTGTTGGTGATAATTATATCATTGCTTTTATCCTTGCTTTTATCCTTGCCTTCTTTATATATACTGCTATGGCTAATACCACTACCAGCACTGCTACTACTACTGCTGGTGTCATTATTTGTTTTATCAATGGCAGTGTTATTTTTAGTTATGCTTTCATCAGCACTTCTAATATTTTCTTGGCAGCTTATATTAAATGCCATAAAGAAAATTAATAAAACAGCTAAAGTTATAAAAATATGATTTTCTTTTAACATTATTTAATAGTAATTATGTTTAAGTTATTTTTAATCGTACAATTTAATCTTAACTATATTTTGTAAAGTTTTATTTAATTAAAATTATAATGTGTGCTTATTCAACAATTTTAATCTGGGTATAAATTCAACAATTCTAATTTGGGTAAATATAAAACAATTATTTTTTATTTTTTTAATTTATTAATTTTTATTTTATTATACTATATAAAAAAAATAAACAAAGTTCTTAAAACAAGTATATAATAATATCATTATGATATTTGGAAAAAGAAAAATTGGTATTGCTTTAAGTGGGGGTTCTGCAAGAGGTATTTCTCATATTGGAGTTTTGCAGGTTCTGGAAGAATTGGGAGTAAAATTTAGTGCTATTAGCGGCTGTAGCATGGGCGCAATTATTGGAGCTATTTATTCTTTAGGAATAAATCTTGAAGAAGTTATAAATTTTATAAAAACAACCGACTGGAGAGGTTTTTTATTGTTTTCAGCTTTTGGTCTTTCAAGAGCTGGGGTATTAAATGATAAAAGAGTAGATGAGGTGTTAACTAAATTTTTAGGGAATAAAACTTTTGATGACTGTGTTATACCTTTCTGCTGTGTAGCTGTTGATATTATAACGGGCAAAAAACATGTGATAAATAGCGGCAGCCTAAAAGAGGCTGTTAGAGCTTCAATTTCCGTTCCTGGTATTTTTGCCCCTGTTTATAAGGACGGCGGGCTTTTGGTTGACGGCGGTGTTCTTGAACCTCTGCCTACTGAGGCAATACAAATATTTAATTGTAATTTTATAATAGCATCTTCGATAAGTTTTGAGAGAGAATCTTTTTATGGAGACTATAAAAAAAATAAAAAAAATTTAGTGGTTAATGAAAAAAAATTAAAGCTTAAAGACACAAAACTTAATGATAAAGACTTAAAAAAACTGTCAATTCAAACAATATTGGATAAAAGTTTAAGCATAATGCATTCTCAAATGGTCAAAAGTTATGCTCAAAAAGCTAATATTTTAATTGAACCAAGAGTTGGTGAATTTGGGTTTTTTGATTTTGCAAAAAGTGAAAAAATAATTCAGGCTGGAAGAATTGCTGCTGAAAGAAAAATTCCTGAAATTAAAAAAAAATTAGGTAAACTCCATTGAAAAATCAATAGCCTTTGCAGAATGGGTAATAAATCCGCATGATATTATATCTACTCCTGTTTTACATATTTCTTCAACTGTTTCTAAACTGACATTTCCTGAAGCTTCAATAATACAATCAGGAAGACTTTTTCTTATTTTTTTTACAGCTTCAGACATTACTTTAGGGCTCATGTTGTCTAGCATTATAATATCAGCCTTTGAATTTATTGCTTCCTTAAGTTCATTAAGGTTTTTTACTTCAATTTCAATTTTTAATTGATGAGGAATATGTGGACGAACTTTTTCAATTGCATTTTTTATTCCACCAGCTGCAATAATATGATTATCTTTAATTAAAATACCGTCAAAAAGACCAAATCTATGATTATAACCACCGCCACAAAAAACGGCATATTTTTCAATTTTTCTTAATCCAGGTTTTGTTTTTCTTGTATCAGCAATTTTTATATTATATTTAGATGTAATTTTGCTGAATTTAGATGTTATTGTTGCAACTCCACTTAAATGCTGTAGAAAATTTAAACATGTTCTTTCGGCAGCAAGCAAATCTTTAGTTGGTCCAGAAATATTGCACACCATTTCTTTATATTTTAAAAAATCTCCGTCATTTTTATTTTTGTTAAAAGAAATGGATAAATTAATTTCCTCTAACACGTATTTTACAATGTCTATTCCACATAAAACTGCGCCTTCTTTTTCTTTACAGATTATATAAGCGCTTGATATACTGCTGTCAGGAATAATGTATTTTGATGTAATATCACCATAGCCTTGCAAATCTTCATCGATTGCATTTCTAATTAACTGAATTATTTCATTTTTTATTAACTTATAATTTGTTCTATAATTTAAATCCATGTAAGTATTTATAAGTGTTTTGTAAGTATTTTTTATTAGTTTTACATCAAGTTACAGATTCATACATTACTAAGTCATTTTTTAAAATTATATGTTTTTTCCAGTTTTTATCATCTCTATTTGGAAAATCATTTCGAAGATGAGTTCCTCTGCTTTCTGTTCTTGTTTTTGCAGCCTTAGTAATTAAATATCCTACTGTAAGCATATTTATAAACTCTAATAGATTTTTTAGAATGCTGTTATTTTTATTATTTTTATTTAATATTCTAAGAATATCTGTATTTTTACCTTTTATATTATCATCTATATTATCTTCTATATCTATATTATTTATATTTATATTATCTATACTTTTTATTTTATCATTCTTCTTTATATCATTTATTTTACTTATATTGTAATGACTTATATTGTAATTAATTTCTTTTAACTTTTTTATTATATATTTTTCTGCTAAATCAAGACTATTCTTGTCTCTTAAAATTCCTACATTTTTACTCATGATTTTTTTAAATTCACTTATTTGTTCGTCTAGATTCTCAATAAAATCTAAATTTAAACTTGATTTATTATCAGTTAATATGCTGGTGGTTGGGATATCTTCAAGAAGCTTTTTAAAATAACGGTTGAATTTTTTTGAGTTTTGAGCGCTTTGAGAACTTTTTTTACTGCATTTATTTATTATATCTTTTGAAATTTCCCATCCATATACCAGTCCTTCAATTAATGAATTACTTGCAAGCCTGTTAGCTCCGTGTGCGCCAGTAGCAGCTGTTTCACCACAAGCATATAGTCCAACTATGTCTGTTTTTCCTTTTAAGTCAGTTTTAATACCTCCATTTAAGTAATGGGCTGCTGGAAAAATTTTTATTAAATCAGTAAATAAATTTAGTCCATTTTCTTTAAGCTTTAATATTATATTTGGAAACCTAATCTTTAATTTTTTTTCGGGAATATGGGTTGCGTCTAAAAAAACATAATCAATGTTTTGCTCATTCATAACTTTTACCATTTCTCTAACAACTACATCTCGAGGTGCTAGTTCAGCTTTAGGATGTTTTCCCAACATAAATCTTTTGCCATTTTTATCTCTTAAATATGCACCTTCACCCCGCAAAGCCTCTGTGATTAAAAATAAATGCCCGTCTTTTGTTTTAAAAACAGTTGGGTGAAATTGAATAAACTCTATGTCTTTAATTGAAGCGCCAGCTCTAAAAGCCATTGCAATTCCATCTCCTGTGGAAATTGGCGGATTTGTTGAAACTTCGTAAATTTGCCCTATGCCGCCGCTTGCTATTACAATGTTTGAAGCTGGGTGAATTTCCAAAATATTTTTTTTAAGATTAAGCGCTATTAGTCCAATGACCTTACTATTAAATGTTAATATATCTATAACTAAATATTCTGGAAAAAATTGAATACTTGTAAAGTTTTTGGAGAATTTAACAAGTTTTTTTTCAACTTCTTCACCTGTAGCGTCTCCTCCAGCATGCAGAACTCTTGGATGAGAATGTCCTCCTTCTGTTGTTAAACTGATTTCTCCTCCAGATATATCAAAATTTATGCCAAATTCAATTAAATCTTCAATCATCTTTGGCGCATTTCTTACTAGTTTTTTTACAGCTTTGCTGTCACATAATCCTTGTCCAGCTTCTATAGTGTCATCGTAATGGACTTTCCACCAATCAGGCTTTTTTATAGCTGCTGCAATTCCACCTTGGGCATACCATGTTGTTGATTCAGAAAGGTTACTTTTTGTAAGTACTTTTACGTTAAATTGTTTTGAGATTCTAATTGCAGTAGAAAGCCCTGCAATTCCGCTTCCGATAATTATGCAATCACACCAATCATAAATTTTGGTTGCGTTTTTAGGGTTAATTAAGTATCTTAAAAACATGTTTAACTTAGTGCAAGCATTTTTTCAATTGAAGACCTTGCCTTTTGAATTATTTCTTGAGTTAAGGTAATTTCATCTTTTTCTTCTTCTAAAGCCCATAGTATTTTTTCAACATTAATTAATTTCATATTTGGACATATAACATTTTTTAGTGCAGGATAAAATATTTTTTCTGGATTTTCTTTTTTTAATCTATGTATTATCCCAATTTCAGTTCCTATTATAAATTCTTTTTTATTTGAACTTTTAACATATGAAAGCATTTGTCCTGTTGATAAAACTTTATCAGAGATTTCAATTACATCAGGTCTACATTCAGGATGAACAAGAACTTCAGCATCAAGATGCAATTTTTTAAGCTCTATAATACTTTTAACATTTATCATTACATGTGTAGGACAATAACCATTCCAGAGAATCATTTTTCTGCCTGTTTGAGACTGTACGTAACTTCCTAAGTACTTATCAGGAATAAAAATTATTTGTTTTTCAGCGAGGATAGAGTTAACCACTTTTACTGCATTTGATGAAGTACAGCATATATCACTTAATGCTTTAACTTCAGCAGTAGAATTTACATAACATACAACAACAGCATCAGGATATTGCTTTCTTAAATCAGTCAAGTCGTTTGCAGTAATCATTTCAGCCATAGGACAGCCTGCGTTGGCATCCGGGATTAAAACCTTCTTTTGTGGAGATATTATTTTTGCTGTCTCAGCCATGAAATGAACTCCACAAAATACTATTAAATCAGCTTTTGTTTTTGATGCTTCAATACTAAGCTGTAATGAATCTCCAACAAAATCTGCGATATCCTGAACTTCATCTATTTGGTAGTTATGAGCAAGTATTACAGCATTCTTTTCCAGTTTTAGCTTTAAAATTCTATCGATTATATTTATATTTTTATTCACTATATGCTCGCTTTTTTAATTATTTTAAAACAGAAAAAACCTGACTAAATTTAAATATTGCTTTTTTTATTTCTTTTTAATAGTATTCACTTTAGCTTGCCATTAAATTATATAAAAATAATGTAAATATTGAAACAAGTTATTTACGACAATTTTTTTTATAAATATGGTATAAATGGCATTACCAAAATTAATAATATAATTTTTATAATTTTAAATAAATTAGAAGACGTAAATTAGAAGTTTTTTAAATAAATTAAATGAACTTATAATTAAATTTAGCAAGACTTAATTTAGCAGACTTAATTTAGCAAATTAAATTTATCAGACTTAATTTATCAGATTAAATTGCAGGAGGATTTCTTGAAACTTGTTATTAGTGAAAAAGAAATAGCAGCTAAAAGAATTGCAAAAATACTCTCAGGTAACGGAATAACTGAAGAAAAAATATATGGTGTTCCTTTGTGGTATATAAAATTTAATGGTGATGATTGTGCAGTAATAGGGCTTCAAGGCCATATATTAAAAGTAGATTTTCCTGAGCAATATGCCAATTGGTTTAAGATTGATCCAGTTGAGTTAATCTATGCTCCAATAGATAAGGTGCCAATTCATAAAAAAATAATCCAGGCTTTAAAAAAGATTGCAGAAAAAATTGACCAAGTAATTATTGCAACAGACTATGACCGTGAAGGTGAGCTTATTGGTTATGATGCTTGGAAAGTAATAGAACAGATAAATAAGGTAGCTAATGTTAAAAGAGCTCGATTTTCTGCAATTACAGAAACAGACATTAATAATGCTTTCATGCATCCTGATAAGATAGATGTAAATTTGGCATTTGCTGGAAGAGCAAGGCAGGACATTGATTTAATTTGGGGTGCAGTTTTAACTAGGTTTATCTCTTTAGCATCTTATCAGGTTAAAGATAAATTTCTTTCTGTTGGGAGAGTACAATCTCCAACTTTAACCTTAATTGTGGAACGAGAGCTTGAAATTAAAAATTTTATACCTACTCCTTTTTGGGTAATAAATATAAAATTGAAGACTTCTAAAGATGAGATATTTGAGGCAACGCATTATAAAAAGAAATTTCTGAAAAAAGAAGAAGCAGAAAAAGTTTTTAAAAAAATAGGAAGTACAAATAATGCCCAGATAATTGATATTTCTGAAAAAATTAAAAGTATTTCACCCCCAATACCATTTAATACAACAGGTTTAATTGTAGCAGCTAATTCAATTGGTTTTTCTGCTGCTAAAACAATAAGCACTGCAGAAAATCTTTATATGAATGGTTATATAAGCTATCCAAGGACAGATAACACAGTTTATCCAAATTCAATAGATTTGGCTAAAGTTGCTTCAATGTTAAGTGGAGTATCTGATTTTAAGAATGCTGTTAAAGATGTTTTGGCACAAGAGAAAATTATTCCTACAAAGGGGAAGAAAAAAACTACAGACCACCCACCAATTTACCCCACTTCTGCAGCTGAGCCA